>ERZ833822.2-NODE-2-length-273003-cov-6.258701_pt1 | contig 273003 bp, 246 predicted proteins | sample MGYA00519913_ERZ833822 | MGnify/ENA primary metagenome ERZ833822 (study PRJEB31850, sample SAMEA3708746) | human gut metagenome | biome: human gut; feature: human-associated habitat; material: faeces | place: China | collected 2014 ... | reverse complement strand
ATTTCAACTCTCCCTCTGTTTATAGAGGGAGTACCCCGAAGGGGGGAGGGAGTTTGAAAAATGACTTTTGACACACCCTCTAGTTTGTTATCCTCTCCCTACAAAGGCATATACAAATGAAGAGATACCGGCGAAGAGGAAGCTAAGACCGGTCCAGATGATGATGTTAAATATTCCGAATAGGGGATAGAAAACGATCATGAAGGAAAAGAACAAGGTGATGATTCCTGCGATGAATATCCATCCCCAGCCTCTGATTTTTAGTGATGACATCTGTAATGATTCGGCAATGTAATCAATGCTTTTGAACATGAGGATAAAGCCGACGATGTAAGGAAGTATGTCTTCTGTAATGATCGGGTGGATCAATAGGATAAAACCGATAATCAGGTCAAGTAACCCGATGAACAATCCCCATCCCCAATGCCGGGAGTTACCGCCTGCAAAAGCGTTCATGATTTCACTGATTCCGATAACAATGATAACGATACTGAAATACATGGCCAGTCCGAAGTAGGAAGCCACCGGGTGCCGGATAATACCGACACCAAAAACGAATAACACGATCCCCAGGATAAGATATAACCATCTGAATCCTTTAGGGCCGGTAGATGTTGTTGCACTTGTTGTAGTCATTTCTCTGATATTTTTTAAGTTTAGTTTATTTCTTTATATGTGAAATGCATTCAAAAAGTTGTTATATTGTCATTAAAAATAAATAACCAAATGATGGGAAATACGTTTCAGAGTATAAAAAAGCGATGATGAGAACAATTATATTATTCTTGATGTTGTTTTTAGTAAACTACATGATTATGGCACAAAAGAAAGAGTTAACAGCGGATGAAAAACAGGTAATCATTCATAAAGGGACGGAGAGACCTTTCACGGGTAAATATTATGATTTTAAGGCAAAAGGGACATACGTTTGCAAGCAATGCGGGACTCCGCTTTACCGTTCAGAGGATAAGTTTGATTCCCAGTGCGGATGGCCGAGTTTTGATGATGAGATTTCGGGAGCGGTGAAACGGGTACCGGATGCTGACGGGAGGCGGACAGAGATTGTCTGCGCTCGTTGTGGGGCGCACTTGGGGCACGTGTTCATGGGGGAGGGTTTTACCCCGAAGAATACCCGTCATTGTGTGAATTCGATCTCGATGGAATTTGTTCCCGCGGAAGAATTGAAAATAGACACGGCTATTTTTGCCGGGGGATGTTTTTGGGGTGTGGAGTATTACATGAAAAAGGCTCCCGGGGTGCTTGCCGTTGAGTCCGGATACATTGGCGGGAAAGTTGAGGACCCGTCTTACGAGGAAGTATGTGAGGGAAACACGGGACACGTGGAGGCGGTACGAGTGTTGTTTGATACATCGAAGACCGATTACGAGACGTTGGCAAAGTTATTTTTCGAAATACATGATCCCACGCAAAAAGATCACCAAGGACCGGATTACGGAGAACAATACCGTTCGGAAATATTCTATAATAGTCCGGAACAGAAGGCCGTGGCTGAAAAGCTGATACAGGAGTTAAAAGTGAAAGGCTATGCGGTGGTGACCCGGTTAGCTCCGGCTACAACATTTTGGGTGGCAGAGGATTATCATCAGAATTACTATACTAGGAAAGGAACTTTGCCTTATTGTCATGGATATACGAGGCGATTTTGAAAAAATCATGTACCTTTGTTTGGATAAATATTTCAAAGGATAACAGAGAATTTATTTATATAAAAGAAAGGAATTGAATCATGAAAATTGCAGTACCAACAAGAGAAAACGTTGTTGATGATCATTTTGGACATTGCGCATATTACACGCTGTTCACGGTAGATGACGATAAAAATATCACGAATACTGAAACACTCCCTTCTCCACAAGGATGCGGTTGTAAATCGAATATTGCTTCTGTGTTGAAAGAAAAAGGGGTTACCGTGATGCTTGCCGGCAGCATGGGTGACGGTGCTTTAAAGGTATTAAGTGACCAAGGAATTAAAGTTTTCCGTGGTTGTAAAGGGGATGTCCGGAAAATAGCGGAAGGTTATTTAAAAGGGTTTATCCTGGATTCCGGCATCGGTTGCCATCATCATCACGAAGGGGAAGAACACCAGTGTAGTCATCATAAAGAGTAAGGGAAACCCCTTACTCTTTGTTTATTTTGACAAGGACTTTGTCGATTCGAGCGGCATCCATGTCCACGATTTCAAACTCGAAGTTATACCAGGTCAATTTCTCTCCGGTCTGGGGAATATGTTCCAAAATCTTTAAGATCAGTCCACTTAACGTGTTGTAGTAATGGTTTGCATAAAGACATTCCATATCGAAATAGGCCAAGAAATCATAGAAAGGACATTGGCCGTCCACGAGATAAGTACCATCTTCCCGTTGCACGATGTCCGGCTCTTCTCCAAGCTCCGGCAGGTCTCCGATCAAGGCTTTTAGAATATCCTGTAACGTCACGATCCCTTCGATACTTCCGAATTCATCCGTGACCAATCCATATTTTATATGTCCCTGTTTCAAATGTTCCATGGCGTTATACACGCTTTGATTCTGGGGAAAATACTGAGGTGGGCGAACGATGGATTTTAGATTAAAATCCGGGGTATCCATTCTTCCAAAAAGGTCTTTCAGGAAAACAACCCCGACGATATTATCCAATTTCGTGTCAGCCACCGGGTAAATAGTGTGAAGATGTGCGTTTACCGTTTCTCGTAGAGTCTCGTTACTATCTTGTATGTTCAGCCAGATGAGATCACTCCGGTGTGTCATGATGGAGCCGAGATCCCGGTCTCCGAGATTAAACACCCGTTCCACGATGTCTTGTTCTACTTCTTGAATCTCACCTTCGGCGGTACTTTCTTGGATGATTGCTTTAATTTCCTCTTCCGTGATTTTGTTCTCTCCCGATTTGTTCAATCCCAATAGTCTCATCATGAATGACGTGCTGGCAGAGAGTAACCACACGAAAGGTGAGGCTATACGGGAAAGAATATCCATCGGGGCGGCAATTAGTTTTGCCATTCTTTCCGCGGCGACCATTCCTATGCGTTTGGGTACGAGTTCCCCGAAAATTAGTGTGAGATAAGTCACGACGATTACGATAAGCGTTTTGGATATTAGTAATGCGTGAGGTTGTAACACCTCTATTTTTTCTACCCATACTGCCAAGTCTCCAGCGAGGGCTTGCCCGGAATAAAGACCGGTAAGGATACCGATTAACGTGATTCCAATCTGTATGGTCGAAAGGAATCGATCCGGTTGATTTGCTAATTTTAATGCTCTTTGTGCGGATTTGTTCCCGCTTTTGGCTTCTGTTTCAAGACGGGATTTACGGGCAGAGACCATCGCTATTTCAGACATGGCGAGTACCCCGTTTAAAATGATAAGTCCTATGATGATTAGAAATTCCATATATTAATTTTAAATTTTAGATTTTAGATTCCAGCCGCCCAAAGTCAGCGCTTTAGCTACCCCCTCTAACTCCCCCTTGCACAGGGGGAGGAAACGCTACAATGTAACATTGAAACGTCTTCTTGCGTCCGTTGCTTCACCGGTGTAAGGGGGAGCCAGAGGGGGTAGTTTTTTCCATTCTGAATTCTAAATTTTAAATTCTACATTACTCTAAATTTTCTCAACTTTTAATTGTCTCGGTCTTATAATTAGGAGTGAGGGTAACTTTGCAAAAAGTTCCTGATCTTTTGACAGCTTTTCGCAAGTGGTATAACTCATCACTAATAAGGTTTCTTTGTTTTCAATAAAAGTGTTCATGGTTAATGGTTTGTCCAGTACGAATTTGTTTGAATCGATTTGAACGAAATCATTCATGATTCTGGATTGTAGTTGTTTATCCACCTGTTCGTTGATAAAGCAAATTCGGATGGTCATGCTTTGTTCGCCCAACCGGGTTCTGGCGTAATTGAAGAGGAACAAGTCGTCTTCACTATCAACGAGAAGTAAGATATGGGAAGCCTGCGTGAAACCTCTGTTCACGAAGATTCCCACGGAACAATCCACGTGATCCATGATAGATTCCAGTTTTTGCCGGAGTAGCGTTCCCGGTAAATGTAACGGGCGATCTTTTAATTGTTTCAGCCAGCGGGAAATCGTGGTGAATCGTTTACCTAGTTTTCCGGGGGCCGTGCTATTGTCCTGCATGAATTGTTGTCCTGCTCCGACGAACAGGTAGTCCACGTGTTCTTTCTTGGCCACGTGAACCATTTCCTGAATTAGTTTGTCGGTTACTTGATAACGTTCATCTACCTGTAAATTCAGATGGCGAGCCTCTTCCCGAAGGGGGATAAAACTCTCTTCTGCAAATTCTTCCGCTTTGGCAGGATTTAAGTCAGTTCCCAACGTGAAGTGCGTGGCAATAAGTTGACTGTTTTGTAGCCGATGTCCTAGTAAAAGATCAGCCATACCCAGTAAGGTTCTACCGGTTTCGGGACGACCAAAGGAGAGCAACACTTTCTCGTGGTGATGGGCTTTTTCCTCTTGTTTGGCAAATATCTTTTCCACGAGCGACAACATAGGGGTTGCCATGAACGTGGTCAATAAAGACATGATCAATAATACCACGAACATTTGGGCAGAAAGGATTCCCATCTCGAACCCGATGTTTAGGGCTACGAGTTGCATGAGTCCCCGTGTGTTCATCAGCGTGCCGACGATAAGACTATCTTTCCAGTTTTCGCCCACAGCCCGTGCAGCCAGCGTACACCCCCCAAACTTTCCGGCAATGGCTACCACGATGAACAGTAAGCACACACCCCATAGCTCCGGCGTGTTAATCAAACCGATTTCCGTGTGTAATCCAGAAAAGGCAAAGAATAGGGGAAGAAAGAATACCAAAGAAATGTCTTCCACCTTTTCCATCATGACTTTACGGAACCCGATGTTCGTGGGCATAACCACCCCGGCGATAAATGCCCCAAAAAGGGCATGAATACCAATGATTTCTGTTGCTACCGACGAAAGTACCAGAAACAAGAATATGAATCCCACGAAGGTCTTGTTGATGACTTCCGAGTTGGCATAAATATCCCCGATTTTACGCAAAAACGGGCGCATGACCATAAACATGAAGGCGATATAGACGAGCGTTAAGGCAATTGTGTAGAGGGCGCTGACGAAACTACCCGCTTTAGCTAAGGCGATTACGATGGCCAGTAAACACCATGCGGTGACGTCATCATTGGCTGCCGAGGCTATGGATAACATTCCGACAGGGCTCTTTGTCATGTTACGTTCCTGCACGATTCGGGCCAACACGGGGAAGGCCGTGATACTCATGCTGATCCCGATGAACATGGCAAAAGGTAAAAATTCCGCTTGTTGTGCCCCGTAGTCAGCGTATACCCAGATGGCAGCTACCACTCCCAGGAAAAAAGGAACCACGATTCCGGCATGACTGATGACCAGAGTTTCGTTTAGTTTGTCTTTTATGACACTGAAATCTAACTCTAGTCCGATGACAAACATAAACAGAACTAACCCGATCTGGCTTAATAGGTTCAAGTTCATCAGTGATTCAGGAGGGAATAGTGCGGCAGAGAATTCCGGAAAGAAATATCCCAGCAACGAAGGTCCCAAGACGATTCCGGCCACGATTTCACCCATAACACCGGGTTGCCCGATGTATTTGAAAAGGAATGAGAAAATACGGACGGTGATCAAAATCACGATGATTTGTAACAACAAGATCGTTAGTGAGTTTGTCAGGTTGTCGGAAATGATTCGTTTGAATAGTTCAAATGAACTCATTTCCGTGTTTACCGTACTACTGACTTCTGAATGATCGATATGTTGACCCGTGCAAAGTGCAAAGTAAATCAAAGCACAGAAGACGGTCATCATGCCGAGATATATCCAGTAGTTTGTGCTATTCCTTTTCATGATCCCCAATAATTTTTACACTACTTTCTGTTTTTCATTCGTTTGAACGCCCGGAATATTTCTCCCACCCAAAGTACAAGAGACGTGGCAAGCGTGATCCAGATCCATTCGCTCCAGGTCAACGGGATGGTCCTGAAAACGGAACCACCGAAGTTGACTACGAGTATCTGTCCCACGATAATTGCCATTCCCACGGTGAGGAAACCTTCGCTTTTGAATATATTTTTAAAGGCGGAATCATTTGTTCCGAAAGTCTTTGCATTAAACATGTTCCAGAACTGTAATATCACGAATACCGTGAAGAAGATCGTCAGGTTACGAAGTCCTTCCGGTGTTCCGGCCTCAATACCTCCGGCATAATTGGAGAGTACATATAACAAGCCGAGTAGGATAACCACGAACGTGATTCCGGTGGCTAATATCAGTCTCTGCATTTGAGGGACGATGATAAAGGCATTCGAGTTTCTCGGTTTTCGTTTCATCACTTCCGGGCTAGGCGGGAGTGAGGCTAAAGCCCCGGCAGCAAACGTGTCCATGATGAGGTTTACCCACAACATCTGTGTTACCGTGATGGGAAGTTCCGAGCCGAACAAAGAGCCTAGTAATACAATAATCAAGGCTGCCACGTTAATGGTAAGCTGGAACAAGATAAATCGTTGAATGTTTTGATATACAGAACGTCCCCACATCACGGCAGAGGTTATACTACTGAATGAGTCATCTAGCAAGGTGATGTCACTGGCCTCTTTAGCCACGGAGGTTCCGCTACCCATGGATAGACCCACGTGTGCATGATTCAAGGCGGGGGCGTCGTTCGTCCCGTCCCCGGTAACGGCCACGATGACTTGTTTTTGTTGTAGCAATTGAACGAGGCGTTGTTTGTCCATCGGGCGGGCTCGGGACATGATTTTTAAATCCAGTACCCGATCCAAGGCCTCTTTATCGGTTAATTGTGCAAATTCAACTCCAGTGATCACGTTCCGATCGGTATCTTTTTCTGTCCACAGACCGATTTGTCTTCCGATCTCTTTTGCCGTACCCGGTGTATCTCCCGTCACCATTTTCACTTGTATTCCGGCATTAAAACAGCGTTTTACCGCGTCCGGTACATCCGGGCGGATCGGGTCAGAAATTGCTACGATACCAAGGAAGGTTAATTCGGTGTTGTATAAGCGTCCGTCTTTAAAATGCGATTCATTATCCTCGATGACTTGGTAAGCAAAACCCAGTGTTCGCATGGCTTGATTTTGGTATTCCAGCAATTGGTTCTCCACGGTCGTTTTGTAATTGGCGATCGGTTGCCCTTCCCCGTCGATCAATGCGTTCTTACATTGAGCGAAGATGATTTCGGGAGCTCCTTTCACGTATAGAATCTTTTTTCCCATGACGGGAGAGTCAACCAATGTGGCCATGTATTTCCGTTCCGTGGAAAAGGTTAACTGGTCAATCACCGTGGCATTTTCCCGGAGTTCTTGGTAATTTGCTTGTTGTCCGTTTAGCCAGAGTAACAAGGCAGCCTCGGTCGGGTTGCCTAAGGTTTTCACTTTGTCCGGATCGGAAAAGTCGAGGAATGCAGTTGTATTCACGGCAATACCCTCTTTTATCAGTCGGGAATTCTCGTTATCAGCTAGTTGTTGATCTTTCAGACCGTAGAAGTTAGTTTTGTACACGGTCATCTGGTTTTGGGTCAGGGTTCCCGTTTTATCCGTACAAATAACGGTTGTAGCACCCATCGTTTCGCAAGCATGCATTTTGCGAACGAGGTTATTGGATTTTAGCATTTTACGCATACTGAGGGCCAAACTCAAAGTGACGCTCATCGGAAGACCTTCCGGAACCGTCACCACGATTAGGGTAACGGAAGCCATGAATGCCGACAGGATTTTCTTTCCTAGGCTTAACGAAATCCACGCTTGCGGGTCCCAAGGTTTAACCCCGAAAGCCCAACCAATGGCGAGCATGATAACCAATGCTCCCAACCCGTATAAAATCCAGCGAGCCCAACTGCCTTGTTCTATGCTTTTGGGGAGTTCTTTTTCTTTTCCCCGTAATGCATGAACATCGTATATGACAGGCACCCATACTTTGGCAAGCATGATGATTGCCGTGATAATCAGTGCCCCGATCAATCCGAGTTGTCCTAACTCCGGGGTCGGGGATGCCGGGTTAAAGAAGATGGCTTTAATGAATAGGATGGTAAACGTGACTGCGGCACCGCAGAATCCCACGACCCCGATGAATTTTGCCAGCGAATCGAGCTGTTTGTCAAGTGGGGTAGGTTCTTCGCTTTTTTCCGAAGATTTTTCTGCCACTTTTCCGAATTCCGTGGAGTCTCCCACGGCAAGTACCTGCATGATCCCGTGACCGTCGGAAACGGTTGTTCCTCTCATCACGTGGTTGGAAGGGTAGGTGGCTTCCAAGTTGAATTCTGATTCGATCACGGTTTTATTGGCGATTGGTTCTCCGGTTAAACTGGATTCGTTCACCTGTAAGGAGATTGCTTCGAGAAGTATCCCGTCGGCGGGAATCTCTTCTCCTTGCTCCAAAAGCACAATATCATCCACGACAATATCTTTTTTAGGGACTTCATGTACATTACCGTTGCGGATAACTTTGATCAACGTGTCGTCATTCACTTGATTCAGCACGTCGAATTTCTTGTTTGCATCCCATACAAACCAGGTGGCGACCCCGGTTGCGAGTAAGATGGCCACGGCAATACCAATGGTTTCCGCGATCTCGATGATTCCTTCCGAGAAATACATGGAGATGGCGATACCTCCCGAAAGGAATACCGCAACCATTAATATGCGAATGACGGGATCTTCAAAGTTCCCGATAAAAATCTGCCATAAAGAGTCCCTTTTAGGGGGAGTTAACACGTTGGCCCCGTGTTTTTCACGACTTTCCAGTACTTGTTTATCCGTGAGGCCCGTGTAGTGTTTACGTGATTCCATGTTATAATTTAAGATTTAATTATTTTTTTTACGTGTTGACCGAATAATAAGATACGTGAAAAAGCCAATTCCGACGATTAACATTACGATGGAAATCTCGGTGAAATACTTTTCCAGTAACTCTTTTCGGGAATATAAAAAATAGCCGGCGGTAGCCAGTATCAAGTTCCAGATACCACTTCCGGCAGCCGTGTAAAATATAAAGCTGTTTAAAGGCATTTTGACTAATCCGGCCGGAAGGGAAATAAAGCTTCTTACCCCCGGGGTAAGTCTTCCGACCAGCGTGGAGCTTTTGCCGTATTTCAAAAAATATTGTTCGGATTTTTCTACTTTTTCTTTGGACATCCGCAAAATCTTTCCCCAGCGTGATTCCGCGAAAGAATAAATGAATTTACGCCCTAACGTGTATGCTAACACGTAGTTGAAGAGGGCGCCTAGAACCGATCCGATTGTGCTGAAAATAACTACCAGCAGGAAATTGAGATCCCCGTTTGCAGCTTTCCAGGCTGCAGGAGGCACGATCAATTCCGCCGGAAAGGGAATGATGGAACTCTCAATGGTCATACATACGAGAACACTCCAGTAGTTCACGTTCTGCATATACCAATCGAGAATAGATTGAAGCCAATCGATCATATGTTGTTTCTAAATTTTTAATGTTTTTATTTGCTCTCACTTGTTATAATTATCGTTATGGTTTTGTCATAACAACAATACTTTCAGCGAGTAGATATAAAAACCTTGACTATGTCGGGTGGTCAGATATTGGATAAAGTGCCGTTCTTTTTTGGCTAAAGACAATTTTATCGGAATATTTTTTCCACTCTGCATATTGTGATGCGAATACACGTTTGTTTTAGGAGTTTTATTGAACCCGAAACGTCGTCCGTGGGAAGTTGCGATTCCTTCGTCGGAACCCAAATGAAGGCCTCGTGAGAGAGTGTCGTAGCAATGGGCAATCTCATCCGATTCGGATAGTTGTTCTGTTTGTGTAGGCAATGCTATCTCGTCCTCGTTTTCCTCAGTCTGTAGTCCATTGACTATGAGTAGTAAAGAAAAAATGAAGATAGATATATATACAAAAAACAGCCTTTTCATTATAAAATTATTTACAGGCTCAAAAGTAATATATTTTTGGATATATATCCAGTCTCGTTTACGCTTTTTCTTATCAATAAATCCATTTTATTGCGTACCTTTGCGGGGAATCAGAAATATTCGGATCATGACGGTAAAAATGATATTAGCTTGTATCGTGGCTCTCTTGGCGTTGGTAAACCCGGTACAGAAAGTTTTAATTGTTACTTCGTTGCAGGAGAGGTTTAGTCCTAAAGAACTTCGGTATATATCTATTAAATCATCTATTACTGCCGCGTTGATTCTGATCTTTTTTCTTTTCTTGGGAGAGGTAACCTTCAGTTACGTGTTCCATGTCGAGTTGTATTCTTTTCAAATCACTTGTGGGGCCGTGTTGATGTATAACGGTCTATCCGGTTTGTTGAAAGGTTTTTTCTTGAAAGTGGACGAGCATATCAAATTAGCCGATCTGACCACGGTGCCTATTGCCATCCCGATGATCGCGGGACCGGCAACCATTACGGCAGCCGTTACGTTTCCCGTTCAATACGGGCGTGAAATCACGATTATAGCTATATTGATCGCTTTGGTGGTCAATTTATTTTGTATGTTGCAAGCCCGGCGAATCGGGAATTTCTTGATCAAGTACAATTTCATGAACCCGTTGATCCGGATTATCGGGTTGATTGTTGCTACGATCGGGTTACAGATGATATTTGACGGGATCACGCTGTTTATAAAGACCTTGACCGTGTAAAAGGAATTTAGAATTTAAAATTTAGAATGGGGGGGCCAGTCTATAATCCCGTTCGCGGGGTGCGTTTTTCGCCAGTTTTGAAAAGCGGCATAATCGTGAATCCCGTCTTGAATGACGGCCTGATAGTACTCGATTCCCATGATTTCTTCAGTATCGGGAGTTTCATACTTTAGTCGTAATATGGTTTCCCGGATTTCCGGTGTCAATACCGCCGAGATTCGTTCTGCCACTTGTTCGAAATACCCGTCATAGTAGGAACCTTTCAAAATGTGGATCATGTCGATTTGCCACAATTCATGATCGGAATCCTCGTACCATGCGTGCCACTCGATGCAATGTTCGTCCGTGTCGATCAGGTTTTTGTATTCGATTCGTTTGATAGCCGGGTTGGCGGCCAGTTGCATGATGGCCTGGAAACTGATGGCCGGGGTTAATCGTGGGGTATAGACGTGGAAATCTATATCCCGGTGTTTCATCATCAATCCCATTTTTAATGACCCGACGAGATTGATTTCCGCCCCGATTGATTTCCAGGCATTGATGATGCCGGTTGTTTGGATAATCTGTTGGGCTCGTTGCGTGTTACGAGCCGCGAGTTGTAATATCGTTTCCATGTGTTCGTGATTGAGGATGCGAAAATAACAATAAACTCTTGGAAAGCGGGCAAGAAGAATGAATTTATTTTTTAACTTAAAATTAACTTATATTGATAGTGTGTTCCCGCGTTTTCTCCTTTTTACCGCATGGATAGGGGCGGGAGGCATGTAAAATGCTGGTGATCTTCATGATTCATTAACGACACCTTTTGTAAGTTACCGGTAAGTCACCGGAAAGTTACCGGAAAGTTACCGGAGTAACCCGGTGACTTATTATTCACGATCCGGTAATTTTCCCAAAAAGATGTAAACATGCAGTTAAGGTGTCTTTAAGCATGATTGAAGGTTTATCGAATCATTGAAGCAAGGACAAGATGCACGAGAAAAAAGGAAACCATGTCACCATTCGATCGAATGGTGAGGCGGTTTTCACAATTAACTGGGTGGTAAAAACTACTCTTGATGATTTCTAAAATACTCTATCATTTCACTGGTAAGACTAATGTTTGATTCGGTAGCTGGAATGTTTTCCCGCTCAAACCATTCGGCTAGAGCCAGTTCTTCCCGGTCAAGGGTAATGCTGTCATCTCCTTCCACTTCGGCAAAAAAGCCCATTAAAAGCGTGTCGGAGAATGCCCACGGTTGACTTTTGTAGTATCTGAGGTTTTTAACGTGTAATCCGACTTCCTCCATGACTTCCCGTTTCACGGTTTCTTCGACACTTTCCCCGATCTCGGTAAATCCGGCGAGCAGGGCGTAGCGGGTGTATTCCCGGTTTGCGTATTTGGATAACAGGATTTTGTTCCCGTTCGTGACAGCGATAATCACGGCGGGCATGATTTTCGGGTATTCCGTGTTATTACAAGTTTGGCAATGTAACATCCGTTCCTTTTCATGATGAACGAGTTTTGCCCCGCAGTGACTACAAAACTGATGGTTATCGTACCATTTGTATAGGCTGTATCCCGTGATGCCTGCAAATGCAAGGTGTCTCGGCCCGCTTGTCCGGAAAAGCCCGATGTCTTTCAGTTCGAATTCCGGTTGTTCTTCCGGGACTTGATGTACTAGATAGAAACAGTCGTTGTCAATGGCGAATAAATAAATGGCTTTCTCGTAAACACTTTCTTCGATCCCGTTTAATTCTGAAAAACGGGGAAAACGCAGGGTAGATGAATCTTTACCTGCCAGAACCGTGTGCCCGTTGAAATAAAGCGCGTAGCTTGTTGCCTCCGGACGTTTGGGGGCGTAAGCATTTGAAAATATATGGGGCGCTATATCTTGTATCATACCTTATTTATTTTGCCTGTGAATTCGGGCGTCAAAGGTATTAAATTGTTGGATATGGCGCTAGTTTTTAAAATGAAAATTCCGTGATTCCATATATGGATATATCACGGAATTTAAGAATAAAAACTTTGTAATTAAGGGCAATTGGTTCCTATTTTACCATCTCGTAATCGATACCGTTTACATAGTAGATAGAATAGAAGTTTTTGTTATGGTTTTTCATCCATTCCCGCATTTGTTGAATACTGTTCTTTTCAGAGTCGCAGTGGTCGGCGTCCTTGTCTCCTTTAGCCTCTTCTTCCGCGACTTCTTTTTCCCAGTTGTCGATGTATTCCTGTGATAAGCGTTGTTCTTGTAACACCCCGGTCACGACGATTTCGGAGTTAACCAGCTCTTTGTTGAAAGATTGTATGTTACCGCCGGCTTCAACACGGATTGTAAGTTTACCCGTGGAGTCTGCGATGAAACAACGACGTCCGGAGTGAGAGCAGGTGTGTTTCACGACTCCTTTCAGAACGACCGTATCATTCAGTTGTTCTTCGGCCACGTTCAGAAGACCGTTAACGTCTAAGGCTTTGGATGCTAAGGATATTTCAGAGGTATTCTCCTGCTGTGTTTTCTTGTTCGTGTTTTTGCATCCCACGATGGAAAGAGTTGCGATACAAGCGATAATAAAAATAAATGTACTTCTTTTCATGGCGATATATTTTAATGTTATTTTCTTATTCTGGCAAAAAGGCATACAGTAATAAATCCGACAATTCCCGTGAATAAGGTGATGATTCCCGCAAGATATTTCCCGTGTGATTTTTCTTTACGATACACGACAAAAGTAATTATTGTCAGTATAATATTCAACAGAAGAGACGGGAAATAATAACCCGAAATTCTGGGATAGATGTAACTGTTCGTGCTATCTTGAAAGGTCACCGTGAACGGGAACAAGTAAGGTAGTGTCTTGTCCCACGTGGATTCCGGTGCCGGGCGGAACAGGCTGTCGACCTGACGCATACTTTTATTCTCCAAGGCATAGGTATGTTCCCCGTCCGTGGAAATCTTGGCTACCGTCCAGTAGAACATATTGGCCATGATAGAAACCCGGTTTTTATCGGGATTCACGTCTTCCAACACTTTCACGAGCCGATACCCGTCCGTGGAAAGATAGTAAAGCGTGTGATTCGTGTCGAACAGGAACCCATACAGGCTGCGATTGTCAATTTCCATCGGGAACATACAGGAAATGTTACTTGCCTTCGTGTCCTTGACAAAAGGTTTCCCGTTTGTCATTTTTATATGGAAAAGATGTCCCTCGCTGTCCAGGGCGAAATATCCTTCATCGTATGATTTCTGGCTCGTGGGAATCCCGGTGACCCACAGCGCGGGGAACGTGAAACCAGCCTTCTCCATTGCTTGCTGGAAACGGGCGGATTTCTGTTCGTCTACCCGGTTAGTGGTCATGTCGATGAATTCGATGTTCTCTTTCAGTCGAAACATATCGCTGGGGTTTTCAAGGTCTACTTTTCCCGAGCAGGATTCGAACATGGGGTAGAGTTCGATGACCGGGGTATTTTTATCTTTGGGTTTGTACCAGAAGAAAAAGTTATTCCGGGCTATGGTTTGCCGGTCAACCGGAACCCCTTGTATGGAATCCGGAATGGCGTTTTCCATGGCTAACTGACGATAGTAGAACATGGGCAACACCCGGTCGAATTCTGCGTCCGAGTAAACTTTCCCGCTCATGTCTTTTCCTCTCACGTTATCATTGTCCTGGTCTAAATAACAGAATTGGTTAATGACAGAACTGTAGTAAGTGAACGGGTACCGGGGAGAGGAATCCATGGTTAATTGAACGAGTGACGGGATAATCCATGATAATAGGAAAATGGATAATCCGATATATAGAATCTTTATTTTCATTTGCTTGAAATTTAATGATATTACTGCATTCCTTCTTTAAAGTGACGAATGGAGATTTTGGGGTATAGGGCTAAAAGTATAAGTGTCCCGAACAGGAAGGGGAGCATGTAAATGTAGCTACCCGGTACGCCTTGTACCATGAATAATGACAGGATCAATAACCCGATCACGGCATTATAGATTCGCTGGCTCCACACGGGTTCCAGAATAATCCACGCCGTAAGCAAATAGGATGCGAAACCGCATAATACTTGCGGGAGTATCGTGGCGAACCATGCACAGACCACTTCTCTCGGGAAATCCGCAGATAGTCCCCACAGGAAACCACCATAGCTGACCGTGAAAAGGAGTAACAGGCACGCCATCCCGTAACTTAGCATCAGGAATACGATCCGGTTCTCTCCAAGCGGGAGATGCAGTGTCAGTTTGAAACGTTTCTTCGTCATTTCCGGGATAAACTGGGTAATTCCCATGATGATCCCGGCGAGTAGCGGTAAGACTTTTATCTGGTCCAGCAAAACCACGTTTTTCAGGATAAATACTTCCCACAAGTGCGGCATTCCCACGTTACGGGCGGCACTTGAAATGCGAAGTGCAATGTATCCCATGGCGAGGATAAATACCACGAACATCAGGAGAAACATCCAGCGGGTTTTAATCCATTCTTTGAATAGTAGTGCTTTGTTCATAGTTTTAGTGTTGTTTTTGATTAATATTTTCCGGTTAACCCGATAAAAGCGTCTTCAAGGGATAAAGTTTCCTCCTTTAAATCTGCCACTTGTACACCTTTTGATTCCAATAGTTGCCGGACCGTTTCGAGTGGTTCGAAAGAGTAGGTAATCCATTGATTGTTATTTTTCTCGGTGTTCCATAGTTTTTCATGTTCCGCGGGGACTTGTCCCTCGTTTAGGGAGAATCGGAAACGGTGGAAGTTTTCCATGATTTCCCGGGTCGGTTTGTGAATCAACAGGCGTCCGTAATCCAGAATCATACAATCGTCAATCAGCAATTCCATGTCTTGGATGATGTGGGAGGTCAGGAATATCGTTTTATCTCCTCCGGCGGCAAAATCCCGCAAGTATTCCACGAACAGACGGCGATAGCCGGGGTCCAGTCCCATGGAGAAATCGTCTAGGATCAGCAATTCCGGGTCTTGGGCAAATAGTAACCCAAGGGCGACTTGGGAACGCTGACCGCATGACATGTGATTGATCTTCTGGTGAGGAACAACTTTTAGTTTTTCCATCAAACCGTAGAATGCGTCTCGTTTCCAGTTCGGGAAAAAGGCCCGGTAATACTTTTCGATTTGCTCGATCGTGAAATAGGTGTGTTGCACGTGACCTTCCAGTAATAAACCAATCTTGGCTTTCGTGGCGGGTGTGAGGTGATTCATGTTCTCGCCGAGAAGGTAACACTCTCCGGAACGGGGTTTTAAATAACCGTTCAATATGTTGATGATGGTGGTTTTTCCCGTTCCGTTTTTCCCGAGTAACCCGAGTACTTTACCTTTTTCTACTTCAAAGTTCAGGTTCTCGTAAATTAATTTTTCTCCGTAATAGTGCGTTATATTTTTACACTCGATTACTTTTTCCATGTATAAAGATATTATGGTTTAAAAAACAATGCCGCAATGTGCTTGCAGGGTTTCCCGGTGCAAGTCGTTTTGGCAGGAGTCATGTTGCCAGTTTAATTTGATGAAGATACCCCTGTTTTTAGGCAGGGAATAATTCCAGCGGAGTTCTATATTCGTGGTCCAGTTGTCCGCGGAGAGATTGTCGTAAGCCTTGTAAACCGCGGCTAGGGCGATTTGCTCTTGGTTGATTTCCGTGAGCTGCAAATCGGCGGTTGAATTCTTACGATACACCCCGTCCAGAACGAACTGGAAAGAGTGCTTTTTGTAGCCGGTTGCGGCAAAAAAGTTCATCCCGCCGGATAAATAGTTTACTTTCATGAGGCGGGCAGGGTCAAGGTATTCCATCTTGAACGAGTTGAATCCGGCTCTTGGCGACAGGTACCATGTAAAACGGTCGCCCTGGGTTTGCCCGTATATTCCCGAAACGGAAATATCTGCTTTTTTCACGGATAACTGTTCGGCCTCGCCCGTTTTTTCGTACATGTTGGTTGAGCCACTTCCGATAAGAGATTCCATCCCTTGACGATCTTGGTAGGTTGCCCGTGTCCGGACTCCCCACTGGTGCTTGTCCCGGAAAGAAGTGTAAGCGATTTCGGCTTTCATCTCGTCCTGATTCAACGTGTTCAAGGGCAGATCGTTCAGGTCTGAAATGAGCTTCTCGAACGAGAATCTTTCATACCCGAAGGAGCCGGAGAAACCTTGTTTGTTGCGGGGAAAAATTTCAATGCTTGCCCCGTAGCGGTGACCGTCGTAGAAGAGGGAAGTGGCCCCTCTGCGAAACCGGACGTAGTCCATGCCCAGCCCGCTGAGATTATAGGTGATGGCGGAACCCAGTTCACTATAAAACTTCACGTCGTTGGTTTGCTTGTATTTTCCGGCATGGAAGGCGATTCCCATAGAGTATTGCTTGTTCAGCTTGGCCGATATGCCGATGGAGGCTTTCAGGTCCGAGACGATGTTTCTGGGGCGGGGATCGATCTTCCGGTACTCGATAAGGGCCCGGTAATTGGCGTATATCCCCCAAGTGAAACGTTTATGTTCCTGCGCGTATCCCCCGGCAAAATAATATTCTTCAAAGTCTATGTCCCCACCGACCGAGTCTGCGACCACGTAAGGATATACCGTCAAATAATCGGACGTTTCGTTCCATTCTACTTTTTCCCTTTTCCCTTTTTTAAAATGGGCGTTTCCCCATGTCTTGCTGTTTTCTCCTAATGGCATGTAAGAAAATGCGTGGAAGGAAAAATTGCAAACTTCCGAGCCTAATTGGGGCAAAAATGCCTTGTTTGCATTCTGTTGTTCCCAACCGATTTGTAGTTCCGATATGGAGAACGTGTGGGCATAGTAGTTTATAGCCGGGTTATCATAGATTTGCGACACGAAACTCTCCGTCGGGGAGAAGTAAATCCGTGTGCGGGTGTTTGCCGGAATACTATCCTGTGCCCATGTTCCGAAGGTCTGGAAAAGAAGACTAAAAATCAGAATGAAACGAAAAGTCATGATTTTGTCGGTTTAATAATTATTGTTTTAAAGACGGAGTGGCCTTGGCCTCAAAGTCTTCCGTGGAGTTATTCGTGTCTTTCAGTATCTTGCGTCCGTCAGGAGTGGTGGAAAGTACTTTCCGGCGGACACTTTTGTTGTATCGATTTTTGTCGCTTGCGACTTCCCCGCAGTAGGTGAATCCCATGTCCAAAGATGGGGCAACGACATTCCAAACATATTGTGCTTTGTTGCTTATGTTGACTGCGTCGATGATCCATTCATTGGGTACTTGATAAGCACTCTTGTTTTGGGAATTTCCCATAACGTTGATAAATGTAGCATTGTACGTGTAGTCTGTTAAAAAAGTATTTTTATCCACTTGTAGCCGGGCAATAGCGTAAGCGCAAAGTCCTTGATTATGTAACCTCCATACCGTTTTTGTATAGCTATAGATTTTGTCTAAGTTGGTCACTTGGGGGTTATCTACATCTTGATTTTTTTCTGTTTCGTCATACCATTCGAAATCTGCATTCCTCAAATCAAATGAATTTATATTTGCTGCTGTATGATCGATGGCTTTATCGCATATTAGAAGAGATTCTCCGGGTTGTACCGGATAGTCTTTCCCGTTTCCGGGAATGGCATATACACATTGGACAGCCATTGCTTGAGACATAACATCTGGTGTATACTCGTATTGTTGGGATGTATTGAAAGCTGATTCCAAGATTACAAGCCCATCGGCATATAGCACTGAGTCTGAATTATTATATATTTTAATGTATTGATCTCCGGAATATTGTTTCCCTTCCGGTGTTGTACTTCCGGTGAAATAGACCTCTTCAATAACGAAATCCGCTTTCGAGTTGAAAAGGAATAGTTTAATATTATCAGCGCTTGTTGTTCCTACAAGATTTACGGATTCTTTATATCCTTTTACCTGTCCTTCAACGGTTTTCTCGTCAACGATATAATTCATTTTCCCCTCTACGGTGATATTGTAAAGGCCTTCGTTGAGCGTGATTTTCCCTGTGGTTCCGGTCATCGTGTTTGTTGTCAGTTTTCCGGTGTTCACGTTCTTGAAGGTGACGTGCAGATCGGATATACTTGCGACATTCAAGTCTTCCGGTTCAGTGAGTGTTAAAGTAAACTCTGTGATTTTTACTTTGTCATCATCCGTGCAGGCGATAAATCCTGCACAGGTGAATAACATAAATACTAATACGTAAGAAATTTTGTTGACCATGTTGTTTTTATTAAAGTGTTTATTTCTTCAATGATGGTGTGGTCTCCGGGGTGAAATCCTCGGTTGAGTTGTTGGTGTCTTGCAGGATTTCTCTTCCGTCTTCCGTGGTTGTGAAGGTTTTCCGGAGAACACTTTTTCCATACCGGTTTTCATCCCCGTCAATTATCCCGCAGTAGGTCCAGCCCATATCTATCGTGGGAGAGGTTACAATCCATTGGAATTCTGATTTGACACTTAAATTGACAGCGTCTACAATCATTTTGTTCGGTACTTTGTAACAACTTTCTTCGCAAGGAATCTGGTATTCTTCAAAGACAAACATCCATTCGTAGTCATAAGTATAGTCCTGTAAGAACTTTTCGATATCTCCCAGTCGAGCTATCGCGTAGCTATTGAAACCGCGATTATGGAGTAAAAACTTACCATACGGAGTCAGCATATTAGGAACTTCCGGATTATCTATATCATCACTATCTTCATTGAAGATTTCGAAATCGGCTTTACTCAAATCGATGGAATTTGAGTTTTGGGTTTGATGATTTATCCCGTTATCTGCAATAATAATATATCCTCCGGGTTCAACCGGGTGTTCGGTTCCATTACCCGGTATAGTAAGAATTGCGCTTACAGCTATAGCCTCTCTCATGATGTCAGGAGTGTAATCCTGCTTATCCACGGTTTGGAATGCAGATCCTACAATGGACAATCCGTCTGCGTACAACACTTTGTCCGTGTTATTATAGATTTTAATGTATTTATCTCCGTCATATTGTTGTCCTTCTTCCGTCACCGTTCCCGTGAAAAATATCTCGGCAATAATGAAGTCGGAAGATGTCTGGCTAATGAATAGTTCGGTTGCTAAAGAGGCGGTTGTTCCCGATATGTTGACCGATTCTTCGTACCCCCGGATTAGTCCTTCATGGCTTTCTCCCTCTCGTTTGTATTGAATAAAACCTTCCATGCTGATATGATACATTCCTTCCGGAAGGGTTACGTGGATTTGATTATTTTCGAACGTCGTGTTATTTGTCACCCGTCCGGTATTCACGTTGGTGAACTTTACTACCATATTGGATATACTGGGTTCTTCAAATCCTTCCGGGAGCGTTGTGTTTAATGTAAATTCGGTTGTATTAACCGTTTTGTTATCGTCCGTGCAAGACAGTGCGCTAAAGATCGTCACGATCAGCGAACAGAAAATGATAAGATTGTTTTTCATATTCATGATATATTGGTGTTATAATTTGATGTTCAATTCCATGCCGAAATAGGGGACTGCTTTCCTTCTGATTTTCGCCCCGTTGGCCTCGTAGCTGGGATTGTAGTCCAGTATGTTGTTCACGAACAGGGAGAGTCCTATCTTTTGGTTGAAATACTTGGTCGCCGAGAAATTGATGTTGATAGACACGGGAACCGTTGTCCGTTTGAAAGCGGCCTCGTTATAGTTCACTACCAGATGCTGGCGTTCCATGTCGGTTTGGTCGGCAGCCGTGTAATCGTGTTCTTCTCCTTTGATGTCCACGTATTTGATCGGTATCCCGTTCTTTCTCATACTCTTCTGTGCGGTAAACCACATGCATTGTACCGAAGTGGCGAAATTCAGTCCGAGTTTTTGCAGGTACGTGTCGAACATGAAGTTCGTGTTGAATTGTTCCCGGATGTACCCGTCGTCGTCCAGGTATAACCCGATGTATTTTAATGCCTTCCCGTTCAACATCACGCTGGGTTTCCTGTACACCGGCTGGCTGTTGTGGTAGGTCGATTTGAACCATGCCCCGGTAACCGTGAGGCGGGTGTGTATGGATTCGATGCGGTTGGACGAGTATTGAAATTCAACTCCTTTTTTGATGATCATGCTACCGTTCGTGTTTATCCCGTACGTGCTGATCACCGTGTCGTTCGTGTAAGTCAGGTCACTTAATTCCGGTGGTCCCTGTAATGAGGTGTGCTCAATGGCCGAGGCGTCATATTTTTTATACTGGAAAGACCGGTAGTAGTTGGTTGTTCTGAAACCGTCAGTCATTTTCTCGTAGAAATAATTCACGGAGAACAGGTGTTTGTCATAATCGAAATCCAGACGTACTTCCCATTTCTTGTTACGGGCAGGTTCCAGATCATAATTCGTCGGGTCGATAATATAGGTCATCATGTTTAAACGCCGGAAGTCAGCGTTCGTGTGATAATAGTTCAATTGGGTCAAGTCGTAATAGATCTTCTCCGGGTAGAGTTGTGACATCACTGGCATTTTCCTTTGCCAGCCGATACCGCCGACAAGTTGGATGTTTAGTTGTCGATCGTAGAGAAACAGGGTCGGGAATTTCCATTGTGCGTTTACCCGGGGATCGAAGTATATTTTACCCTGCATCCGGTAATCCGCATCCAAGTTGAGCGGGGAGAAGGCACGTATTCCCCCTGCCACGATCAGTCGATGCCGCTCAACAGGAATATCAATCCGGTCTTCGATGAAAAACGATAACAGGTGATCTGCCGGAATCTCGTCATACGGTCTGGGACGATGGGAGGTCGAGGGATAAAGAGGCCGTGTTAAATCATAGACCTGACCCTTCCCTAGGTTTTTACTCATTCGCCATTCAACTCCCGCTTTCAATTTATTCGTGGTGCTGAAAAGATCGAAATGGAATTCACTCATCGCCTTCACGTAAGCATTGATGGGTTTGCCATCCACTTTTAAATGTGCCGTATAGCGATACGGGAGAAAAATCCCGTCGTGTTCGCCTTCTTCCGTGTTGTCGGGAATGGGAGTATCTTTATCCAGCGAGATAAATTTAGTCTGTTTGATTTTGTTGAGCGAGTAGTCCACGGCGGCGGTTAAGTTGACGTATTGCCAGTGCCGGGATTGGGTGAATACCCAGTTCAGCCTGTTTGCCATGGACATTCGGTGATAGCTGGATTTGTATTTGTCTATCTTTTTATAGCTGATGTCCGGGTCGCTTTTTTCATCATCAATGGATTGTCCGTAGTCCAAGTCCAAATCCCATGATAATGACCGGGCATTTGTTTTCCATACCCGTGCCACGTGGGTGGTTGCGGAGAGACGTTTGTAGTTTTCCAGATTGTTGCGGGGATCGATCTCTGCATCCAAGTAATCGAACCCGAAGTTGAATATCCATCCTTTGTTTGTTGCGAATCCTTTACCGAGGTACACGAGTTTACTTTCGGGGTCTGATTTTATGCGGGCTTCCCACGGATGGGCTCCCGCTTTTCGTTGGATTTTGATTACCCCGCTGGTTAGTTCACCGTATTCAACGGAGGGAATCCCCCGGATCACTTCCACGCTTTCGATGAAATCGGTTGATAGCATACGCATATCGACCCCCTTGCCCATGCTGTTACGGTAGTAATCGTGATCGCTTTGACTGGCTCCCAGCACGTGTTGCATATTGGCATCCGTGTTGATCGGAACCCCATTGACCAGAAAAGAGGTACCTAATGATGAAATATCGTAATCGTCACTGGAAACACCAACTTCCCGCAAACGGGCTTGGTTTACGCCACCGAGGGCGGGAGCTTTCGTTCTTCCGCCCGGCAGTAATGCCAGAATATCCGTGAAACTTGACGGTTGCAGGAGTTCCATGGCCTTGCGGTTAATCTTTGAAGAGGTTGTAAGGCCTCTGGATTCGGATGCGGTGACAATAATGTCTTTTAGCGTGATATTGTCCGGTTGCAAGGCGATTGCAATTGTCGTGTCCCGGTGGATGGACAGGGATTGATGTATCGGGGTATATCCGATAAAAGAGATGCTGAGAGAGTAGGTTCCGGTTGGAACTTTTTTTATGCTAAAACTTCCTTTCGTATCACTGATTGCGTGAAATTGTACGGAATCATTCTTTAATAATACGGTTGCGAATTCTAGTAATTCGTTCGTCTTGGCGTCTTTTACATTCCCTTGCAGGTGAATTTGTGTTTGACTTTGCGCTTGAATCGGTAGTGCGATAGATAGATAACTCAATAAACATAGAATCTCAATAATCCCAAATCTGCATTTCATCACTTACTTCTTTTTGTCGACGCAAAGTTATAGAGTAGGATAATATGAATCTATCGCCAAAAGTAAGGATATTGGGGGTGCTTTTGGGGGGAGATGTATCCCCGTTTGTGGGGATAAAAAAAGAATACGTCAAACGACTTTTGACGTATTCTTTTGTTTGTAAGGTTTATAAACCCAATGACTTTTTGGTATGTTATTTCTGTAATTTATCAGCTCTTTCTTTTAATCTTGCTGCACGAGCCTCGCTATCCGGGTGGGTAGAGAACATCTGTTGGATGCGAGAGGCTTTTTCTCCTCCTGAGTTGGAGAGTTCCACCAGTTTGGTTAAGGCTTTTGACATGGCATAGGGATCAACTTTTTGTTGGAGGCAAAAATCAAAAGCGTAATCATCAGCGGCGAATTCTTGCTTTTGTGAGAATTGAGCCCCCATGAAAGCCTCTGCCAGTGCTCCCAGTTGGGAATCGGTCAATTTGGATGCAGTCTCGCTTACCGCACCTGCCACGTTCTTGGCAGCCGAGCGAAGGTAGGCGTTTTTCATGGCGTGCTTGGTGTCTTGGTGTACCACGTGTCCGATTTCATGACCGATAACGGCCAGAACCTCGTCGTCTGTCATCAATTCCATTAATCCGGCAAAGATACGGATGCTTCCGTCCCCGCAGGCAAATGCATTAACATCAACAACTTCATATATAGCAAAATTCAGTTTTAGACCTTCAATTTTGGGGAAGTTTGCCGTAATCTTGGCCAAGCGTTTACCTAATTCGCTATCCGGTGACGCCACTTTATTATGTGTGTCCATCCATTGTATGTATTCTTGGCTCATGTTGGCAATGTCCTCGTCGGAAAGAGTGATCGCCCCGGCTGCGTCCTTTCCGGCTTGAATGGCTTTTTTCGTGTCGATTTTCATTTTGCCGATTTTTATTTGTGCTTGTAAGGTTAAGGTTCCGGCAAGTAATAATACGCACATGAATAGTTTTCTCATCGTTGTAATGAATTTTAATGTTTGATTATTAAATATTTCCTTATTATCGTCCGATTCTATAAAACATGGCGCAAAAGTAAGCATTTCTCTTATATCTTCAACAGAAAAGAATTATTAAAAAAAATTCTTGCGAGAAGTGAGCAAGTGAAGAAAATTATATTACCTTTGCATCGCTCAAATGAAAAGGACTCGTAGCTTAATGGATAGAGCACTTGGTTACGGCCCAAGAGGTTGTGGGTTCGACTCCCGCCGAGTTCACGAAAAATAAATTTATTAAACCTTGTAAATCGAAAGATTTACAAGGTTTTTTGTTTTAGAAAACGCTCAATCACGCTTTGTATTTCCATAACTTGATCACGAGACAAATAGCTTAATCCTTGATCATTAATTTGCACGTCATATTCGATTTTGGGAATCTCGTTTATCCGTGTTAGTGTTTCATTTTTTATAATCATGGGTGTTTCTCTCGTGATATCTATTTTCTTATGAGTGTCATTTTCTTCTTGTAACAAGACGTCGAGTTTGTTCTTTCTCGATCGTGTCGATTTAATTTTCTTCGGTTTTACCCCGGGAATGGAGCATTGTATATCCATTTTCTCGACTTGATTCAAAAACGAGAGAAGGGTTAAGAACAAATCCAGTATTACCCAAGAAGGAGTGCTTTGTATTTCTACATATAGGGCGTCAGCGGTATAACCCGCGCTAAAAATCCCCTTGTTAAAAGTCGTCGTTTTTCGAATCATGGAATATTGTCCCAAATCAGAAGATGAATTCTCGTTTGCCATGGGAATTTCGTCTTCTCTATCCCAGTAATCTTCTATCGTTTCATAAAGAGATTTTAAATCCTCGAGGGATAACCCGTGAATGGTTTCTTTCCCGAGTTTTAAATAGTAACTCTGCACGGGTTCATCTTGACTCGTGGTACAAGTGGGGATATTATCATTTTTCATAGTATTTCGTTTTTTATTGTTGTTAAATTATTTGTTTTCCCGTAAAAAATCAGCCAGTATTTTTTCAAATTTTTCAAACTCGGGGGGAGATAATTTGTCTGAGCTCTGCCCGTTAATATATAACGTGTAATAAAATGTAGGTTTGGCATCCCAACAACCATGATTGATCCCTTTTGAAACATCCATGTTGTTATCAAGTAAGTTTTCGTGTTCGCTCGTGAGATCGTTTTCTCGAATTTCTATCAAGAAATTTTCCCGTTCCTCGTGTACCCACGTCGAATTATCAATATGTTGAAGACGTAATCGCCGGGTGTTATCCTTTAAAAAAGTTTGAAGTGAGTCAGAAAGAGCCTTTACCTGTGAATAGGTGATACCCTGGATCTTTCCGGCAGAAGAAAAAATGTAATAACGAGTTTTTAGCTCATCGCACATTTCACCAAGATTCATGTCCATTTCTATGGAAAACCAAAAATCTTTAAGATCTTCTTTCATCCTTTTGCGTGCGGTCTTTTCCTTCTCTCGAAATAATTCAATCCTGTGTTGCAGGTTTTCAAGTTGGAGCCTAGAGATTCCATGCAGTGACCGGTTGCCTGTAACGATACAATAACTTTTCTTGGAATTATTCTCTTCTACGATGGGATTCATGGGGGGCGAATTATCCATGATATGCTGTATTAGTGAAGGCAGAAAAAAAGACGGTTCCGCCTGTCCCGTTGATCGACACCGCAAGGGCCGAGGGTGCATTAACACTCCTCACGGGGGTACAGGAACCGCCGTATGGAGATAGCAGGCATAAAAAATGCCTGTCATGAATTGGCAGGTTTCCCCGCCCTTGCGTTATGTCGATCGCCACAAATGTACAATTAATTTTGAAATTATATACAATTTTGTGGTAAAAAGAAAAAATCGTTGTTTTATGCTTAATTCCTTCGTCACTCCGTGCCAAGTGAGCCCAAAAGGGGCTCGGAGCGGCTATGTTCGACAGATAACGAGCAAAGCTCTCTATTTGTCCTCACTTGATCATCTTTATAAGTTGACATGGTGTATTTTTAGGGTAGAGCTCTTTTATCTTTGGAGCAATCTCAGATCAAAGACGGTACATTTTCGCTCCCGAAGGTCTTTGTACCGAAGTTGATTCGAAGGTGCACCGAAATTGATCCCTATCTTCAACGGGATTTCATTGGAACTTGATGGGGTGGTCACGGGAGACTAGGGTGAGGATTGGGCTGGGAGATTCTAAATAAAATAGTGAGAAATTAACAGGAATGTCATTTTTTTGAAGGTGATAAATGTTATTTTTGTAAGAGTTATAAAACTAAGCACAATGATGGAGAAGACGGTTTATTTTTTGGGGTCGGGTTTTTCTAAAGAAGCGGGAGGTTTGGTTCAGAACGAAATCATCAAGACCATTCTGGATGAGGATTTTACATGGGGTAACGAGCGTTTAATTAAAGCCAAAAATAACTTTATCGGCTTTCTGAAGGAAGAGTTGCATATTTACGAGGATCACTATTGTAGCGTGCAATTAGAGGATATATTCACGCCGATAGATCGTTGTATCTGGGACGGACTTTCTATTGGTCGTTACAGTGCCAGGGGATTGGTGGAGTTACGGGAAGAGTTTAACGCACTGATGGGAGCTGCGGTGAATTACAGTTTCCAGAAAAATCGGGCTTGCTGTGATTATATAGATGAGTTCGCGGAATATATAAATCAGGTTGCCCGGCAGCGTATGGTGGACGGGATGGATCGGGTGGCGGTGATCACGACGAATTGGGATGTGATGTTTGACCATGCCTTGAAACGGGCCATTGAGAACGGGCACCCGGAAAAGTTGAGCGTGGTGGATTATTGTTGCTACGTGAGTTCGTGGGAGGCAAATGACGACACGATTAAACCGGGGCTACTTGCCGTGGGGTATGGCGGGTACAATATTAAATTGCTGAAGTTGCACGGGTCGATGAACTGGTTTCAATGTCCCATGTGCCAGCGTATGTACGTCCGGTTTGGCGAGGAGATCGAGATCATGAAGGCTGCGTATTGTCGGCACTGCCGGAAGAATTATGGTATGTCGGAGATTAATTCGATCAAGTTACAAAGCAATTTGTTGTTACCTACCTATTTAAAGAATCTGAGTAATATCCAGATTAAATTGGTTTGGCAGAATGCAGCGATTGAACTGTCGGAGGCAACGAGAATCGTGTTTATCGGTTATTCTTTGCCGTCTGCCGATTTCGAGATCAGGCAATTATTGGCGAGGATGATTCGTCCGGATGCAGAAATACAGGTAGTTCTTTATCCGGATAATCCTCATGTGGAGGCGGAAGCGGAGCGATACCGAAATTTTTTCGGTAGTCGGATTTCAGAACAGGATATCATGCGGTTGACGGTACCGGAATACGTGGGGAAGTTAAAAACTAAGAGCTAAAAACTAAAAGATAAAAGTTGTGACGGGTTGGAACTTGGGGATACTTTTATCTTTTAGTTTTTAACTTTTATCTTAAAAGTGGTATTTATACTCTATTATGGTAGGTCTGAATGCTTTATTTTTGTATGTATAAAGAAATGTACAATTCAAGGAAAGAATTTATGACAAGTTATCATTTAGAGTCAGCATGTTGCGGGACTACTTTTGAGGATAAAGAGTGGGAGTTAGAATGTCCCCATAAGGATGGTGCGGCTTTGATCTATGCACATTATGCAAAACGTCAATTTGAAGTGAGAAATGATTTGCCCGGTATTTACAGGTATGCGAATTGGATGCCTATTTGCCGGACGCTGGAAGGTTCCGGGGCTCCTGTGACTTACAAGAGCGAGGGGCTGGCCGAGTATCTGGGCCTGTCTAATTTGTACATAACGTTTAACGGTTATTGGCCGGAACGAAATGCCGTGATGAAGACCGGATCTTTCAAGGAGTGTGAAGCATTTTCTGTATGTGCACGAAATAACGCTTTTAATGACAAGATTATGGTGGTGGCTTCTGCCGGAAATACGGCGAGGGCTTTCGGGCGTGTATGTTCAGAGAATCGTATACCGTTGTTATTGTGTGTGCCGGAAGATAATTTGGAGGCAATTTGGGCGGATGGGCCGTGGAATGATTGCGTGAAATTGGTATGTGCGGCTTCAGGATGTGATTATTTTGACGCGATTCATCTATCTAATATTATATGCGAGATGGAGTTTTTCTACCCTGAGGGAGGGGCCAAGAACGTGGCTCGCCGTGATGGGATGGGAACAACCGTGTTGTCGGCCGTGGAAACAATCGGTCGTATCCCGGATTATTATTTCCAAGCCGTGGGTAGCGGAACGGGTGCGATTGCGGCATGGGAGGCTAACAAACGATTTATTGCCGATGGGCGTTTCGGTTCGCATTTGATGAAATTGATGGTTTCTCAAAACGCACCGTTTACGTTGATGTACGATGCATGGAAAGCGGGTTCTCGGGCTTTGTTGGCATTGGATGAGAATATGGCCAGAGAGCAAGTGAAAGAGATGTGTGCCAAGGTGTTGTCAAATCGTAAACCTCCTTACTCTTTGAAGGGAGGGTTGTATGATGCGTTGGTGGCAACGGGTGGAGATATGTTCTTGGCAACGAATGAAGAGGCGATGGAGGCTAAGGCGTTGTTCGAGCAGTTGGAAGGAATTGATATTGAGCCGGCGGCGGCGGTTGCTTTGGCCAGTTTGATGCAATGTGTTCGGGAGAGACGGGTAGAGGAGGATGCCGTGATCATGTTGAATATTACGGGAGGAGGAATTGCCCGTTATAAAAAAGAATTTAATCCGGTGATGCAGAAGCCTGATTTGGTGTTCCCGGTAAATCCGAACCCGGAGATGGTAAAGGAGAAAGTGAGAGAGTTGATCGGAAAGTAAAAAATATATCAAAAACCCCGTAACGAAAGTTGCGGGGTTTTTCGTACCTTTGAAATTCGAATATTTTCAAAGAAAAGGGATATGAATAGACTGAAAGAGCACAAAGGGATAAATTTGTTGCTTCGATATAAAAAAGAGATACTCCGTCGTATGGATTGCCTGTTGGATTTGGACTATCATTACATGGTGTTGCGCAGGGATTACGGGAATCGTTTCGTGATCACGGAGTTTTTGCAAAAAGCATTGTCCATCGTGGTGGTTTCTTTTAATCGTTTTATCAAGGATGCGTGTACAATTTCGGCTTCAGCACTCACGTTCTATTCGATTCTTTCGTTTATCCCGTTGATGGCGTTGGCTTTCGCGTTGGCAGCCGGGTTTGGTGCCCGCGAAGCGTTGGAGAAAGAGTTTATGATACAGTTGGGGGATAACCAGGAGTTCGCCGGACAGTTGTTGGGGTATGTTTCGAAGGCGATTGACCATGCTAAGGGCGGGGTGATCACGGGGGTCGGTATCGTGATTTTATTGTGGTCGGTGATCAAGGTGCTGAATAGTACCGAAATGACGATGAATCGTATTTGGGGAGTACGTAAGGGACGAAGTTTGCGGCGGATGTTCACGGATTATTTCTCGATTATCTTTATTGCCCCGATTCTGATGATTCTCGTGAGCAGTTTGAATTTGTTCATGACAAGTTCCGGTTGGCAGGAGAATTTCCCGTTAATCAGTTCTTTCTTGCAAATTGTGATCAAATTACTGCCTTATATGCTGGTGTGGATGTTGTTTATTTTCCTGTATATGTTCATGCCAGCGACCCCGGTGAAGTTCAAGCACGCTTTCGTGGCGGCGATGATTGCCGGGACGGTTTACCAGATCATTCAGTGGTTTTATATTCGTTTTCAGATAGGCATGAGTTCTTACAGTGCCATATATGGTACGCTGGCTGCCTTGCCGTTGTTGCTGGTGTGGTTGCAGTTAAGTTGGAGTGTCGTGTTGTGGGGTACGGAATTGTGTTATATTCTCCGAAACAGGCACTTCATGTACAAGAACGAATTGTTCGGGGATACGGCTTGGATGGAGACATTGGAATGTGCGCTGAAGGTCATGAAGTTTGTGGCTAGAGTGTACGTGAACGGGGAGGGTGGTCCGAGTCTGGGGATGATCAACAAGGAGTTGAAGATTAACACCGGAAAGTTGCGTATCGTGTTGCAAGAGCTGGTGGATTTGCATATTCTAGTGGAGGCGAAGGAAGAGGATGATTATTTCTATTATCCGGCCTTTGATCTGCATACCATGTCGGTGGGAGATATCATCATTCGTTTTTCGAGGGTGGATGAAAGTCGGGATGAGGTTTGGAAAAAACAATTCAAGGAAACCGTGTTGTCCGGTTTTGCAGGCGATCGGTTGATTGTGGATTCTGGGACTCAGCAATAACGGGAATGCTTGCGTTTTAAAGTCTCGTTTTTTCTTGTATATCTGGTAAAACTTTTATATATTGTCGAGCAAATTGAAATGAAGTATGAGGAAAAGAATCGATTTAGAGTACATTTTCTCATCGTCGGTAACAATATTGTTCTCCCGTCTAAGTTCTGCTCCCGGTTTGGCGGAGTGGTTTTCCGATGATGTGAAACATGATGGAAATATCTTCACGTTTGTGTGGGATGGTATTGGTGAAGAAGCGGAGTTAGTGGATATGAAGAAAAATTCTTACGTGCGCTTCAAGTGGTTGGATGCGGACGATGAGGAAGAATTTTTTGAATTTTCGCTCCACGTAGAACCTTTGACGGAGGAGGTCGCTTTGATCATCACGGATTTCGTGGATGCTGATGAAGAGGGGGATGCCATTGAATTATGGAATAAACAGGTCGAAATGTTACATCGCACGGTGGGTGGATAAAGTTTTTTTCTATCTTTGTGAATTCGTTTATCACGAGTAAAGTAGAAAAATAAGAAAACCAATATAAGGTGCTAAAGATGAAGAAGCTCCACCTGTTTATGCTTAAAAGCTTTGTCGGTCCTTTTGTGGCCACCTTTTTTATCAGTATGTTCGTTTTGATCATGCAGTTCTTGTGGCGATATATTGATGATTTGGTGGGAAAAGGATTGGAAGGCCATGTTATTTCAGAATTACTTTTTTACGTGTCATTGACTCTCGTGCCGATGGGTTTACCATTGGCCGTGTTGTTGGCCTCCATCATGACATTTGGTAGTTTGGGGGAGAATTACGAATTAACGGCGTTGAAAGCGGCAGGTATTTCCCTGTACCGGATTATGAAACCGTTGATCGTGCTGATCATTATTTTCACGATTGCGGCTTTCTTTTTTTCCAACAATGTTCTTCCTTATGCTAACTTGAAGGCGAGTAGCTTATTGTACGATATAAAACGACAGAAACCGGAATTATCCTTGAAGGAGGGAGTGTTTATCAATGATATAGAGGGGTATAGTATTAAGGTGGATCAGATCGACAAGAAGTCGGGTATGATGTACAAGATGTTGATTTACAACCATACGGATAGAAAAGGTAATTATGAGATGACAATTGCGGATTCCGGTATCATGGAGGCAGACCCGACGGGACGTTTTATGGAGGTGGAATTGTATCACGGTTACACGTACACGGACGAGGGGTTGAAGTCGAATAATAATAAAACCTATCCTTTCCGGCGAGTGCAGTTTGACAAGCAGTACTTTGTTATCCCGTTAGGCGATAAGGATTTGCAGCGTACAGATGAAGATTTGTTCAAGAATAGCTACGGAATGTTAAATATTGCCCAGTTGGATAGTACGGTTTCGGCCCTGTCTCTACGATTGGATAGCCGGAAACAAAGGAAAGCGTACGATATGCTCCGGGAGAATTACGTGAGGAAACAGGAGAGAAACCCCAAGCGGGATAGCGTGATTCGTGAAGAGACGAGAGGGGGTGTCAGGAATCTGGATAGTCTTTACCGGACTTTTGACGTGGAGGAACGGAAAAACACGATTGACCAAGCCGTGCAGCTTGCCCGGGGGGCTCAAACGAGTCACATGAATGATTTATCCATCAATAAACGGGACGAAGAGGCCGTTCGTAAATATAATATCGAATGGCATAGAAAGTTTACCTTGTCATTTGCTTGTTTTATTTTCTTCTTTATCGGGGCCCCGCTGGGGGGTATTATCCGTAAAGGAGGATTGGGGGCCCCGGTAGTGGTTTCGATTTTCTTGTTTATTGTGTATTATATTATCTGGATGATGGGGGAACGAGCGGCCCGGGAAGGGGTACTGGAACCTTGGCAGGGCATGTGGATTTCTTCCGTGATCCTGTTGCCATTGGGTGCTATATTGACTTACACGGCCATGACGGATTCGGCTGTCATGAGTAGTGAATCGTATACTAATTTTATCAAGAAGATCATCGGTTTCTTTAAAAAAAAAGATAAAAATGCGTGAATTGAGAATCGTGTATATGGGAACACCGGATTTTGCGGTGTATCCGTTACAGAAGTTGCTGGAGGCCGGACACAAGGTCGTGGCTGTCGTGACCAATCCGGATAAACCGGCGGGGAGGGGACAAAAGATTCAAGAGTCTCCCGTGAAGAAGTTTGCCGTGGAGAAGGGGATTCCCGTGTTGCAGCCGGAGCGTTTCCGGGATGAACGGTTTTTAGAGGAGTTGAGGGCTTTTCAAGCGGATTTGCAGCTCGTGGTGGCATTCAAGATGTTGCCGGAGGTGGTTTGGAATATGCCCCCGTTGGGAACGGTTAATTTGCACGCTTCTCTGTTGCCGGATTACCGGGGGGCGGCCCCGATCAACTGGGCGGTGATGAACGGGGAGACTTGTAGCGGGGTGACGACTTTTCTTTTGAAACACGAGATTGATACCGGGAATTTGATTTTCCAAGAGCGGGTGGAGATTGAGCCGAACATGACGGCCGGGGAGTTGCACGATCAATTGATGTACTCGGGGGCCGATTTGCTGGTGAAAACGGTGGAGGCAATGGCTGCCGGAGATTATCCGTTGCAGGATCAGGTAGGGTTGCTGGCCGGGCGTGAACCGAAACACGCACCTAAAATATTCAAGGAGGATATGAAGGTGGATTGGACACTTGGGGTGGACGCTATTTTTAATCATATACGAGGACTTTCACCTTTTCCGACGGCGTGGACCGAGTTTCGAAACAAGAAGAACGGGGAAGTCGTGTCGTTGAAAATTTTTGAGACAGAGCGAATCGTGAAAGATCATGGGAAAGACGTTGGTTTATCAACGGATAATAAAACTTACCTGGACGTGTTGGTAGAGGGGGGAGTCATTCGGATAAAAGAGTTGCAGTTGTCCGGGAAAAAGCGGATGAAGACGGAAGAGTTCTTGCGGGGATTTCATATAGAGGATTACTCTTTGTAATCAATTTACTATGCGTGTCAGGCGAGAAACTATGCGAAGGCCGATCCTTAGGTTAGGGTTCGGGGGGAGTGTGTTACTCGCTTTGGTGATTGGGTGGTGGTATTTTCTACCAACCTCGTTGTTTACTGTACCTTATTCCACTGTGATTCTGGATAAGGAGGGGGAGATTATGGGTATGACGGTAGCGAGTGACGGGCAGTACCGGGTGTCGGGCAGGGGGCGCCTTTCCATGAAGTATATGGCCGCTTTACTATGTTTCGAGGATAAGCGGTTTTTGACTCACTCCGGGGTGGACCCGTTGGCGATAGGACGGGCGTTGTGGTTGAACGTGCGGAGTGGTTCGGTCGTGAGTGGCGGGAGTACGTTGACGATGCAGGTAATTCGGCTGTTACGTGACAACCCGCCCCGGACGATTCCGGAGAAGATATTGGAAATGTTGCTGGCGATTCGTCTGGAACAGAGTTACACGAAATGGGAGATTCTGAATATGTACGTGGACCACGCCCCCTTTGGTGGGAATATCGTGGGAATACAGGCGGCATCACTAAAATATTTTAATCGTCAGCCGGATGAATTGAGCTGGGCCGAGGCGGCATTGCTTGCCGTGTTGCCCAATGCCCCGGCTTTGATGTACCCGGGAAAGAATATGCCCAGTCTGAAAGGAAAGCGGAATGCTCTGTTGCGTGAACTTTATGAACAGGGATATTTTGAGCAAGGGGATCTGGAAATGGCGATGGCGGAACCTTTACCGGAACAGGTGTATAGTCCGGAGTGTATCGCACCTCATTTGCTGGCAAGAGCTTACGGGCAGCGTCGTGGAGAGATCAGCCAGACGTTTATTGATTTCCGGTTGCAGGAGCAGGTGAACGGGATTGTGAGGCGGCATATTGACGTGTTGAAACACAATCATATCTATAATGCTGCCGTGTTGGTAGCGCATATCCCGACCGGGCAAGTACGGGCTTATGTGGGAAACGGGCCAAAGGTGCGTGATGACGGGGGCAATCAAGTGGATATTATCACTTCGAATCGTAGTTCGGGGAGTATTTTGAAACCAGCTTTGTACGCGTTGATGCAGCAATCCGGGTGTATCTTGCCGGGGACGATCGTGTCGGACGTGCCGTCCCGTTTCGGGGGATATGTCCCCTCGAATTTTAACAAGGATTTCCAAGGGATTGTCCCTGCCGACAAGGCGTTGTCAATGTCTCTGAATATTCCTTTCGTGCGCTTGTTGCGGGAGTACGGGGTGGAGCGTTTCTATGATGATTTGAAAAAGATGGGGATCACGACATTGAATCGGAAGGCGGAGAATTACGGGTTAAGTTTGATTTTGGGAGGAGCCGAGTGTAAGTTGTGGGATTTGTGCAATATGTACGGGGGGATGGCTTCAATTTTGAGGCACTATAACGAGTGTGACGGGACGAGTTTTAACCATGAGTTTCGACGTTTACGACTTTGGGCAGATGAACAGGTGGATAGTGTCGAAGTGCAGAATAACGTGGTTAACGCTGCTGCGGTATGGCTTACTCTCAAAGCTTTGCAGGACGTGGAACGGCCGGACCTGGAGTCGGGATGGAAGAATTTTGCTTCTTCAATGAATCTTTCCTGGAAGACGGGAACGAGTTTTGGCTTCCGGGATGCTTGGGCGGTAGGGGTGAATCCGGAATACGTGATCGGGGTGTGGGTTGGTAACGCGGATGGCGAGGGACGTCCCGGACTGATCGGGGTACGGGCTGCGGCTCCGATTTTGTTTGAGGTGGCCTCTTTGGTGAGGACAGATGCCCGTTTTTATATGCCGAAGGAGGAGTTATCCGCGGTTGCCGTTTGTCGTAAGAGTGGGTATCGGGCATCTTCTATATGTCCGGAGACGGATACTATTTACGTGGCTCGATCCGGGGAAAAAACAGAGGTTTGTCCTTACCATCGATTAGTGAATCTTGACCGGACGGGTAAATTTCGGGTGGATTCGGAATGTGAATCCGTATCACGCATGAGGATAGAACCTTGGTTCGTGCTGTCTCCCGTGCAGGAGTGGTATTATGCCCGCACACATTCGGATTACAAGAAATTGCCGCCTTATCGTGTCGATTGCCAGCGGGGGCAGGATGATGTGATGGAAATGATTTACCCGCAGCGAGGATTGCGGGTGTTTATTCCCAAAGATTTAGGGGGAGTGGTACGTGGTGTTGTGTTTGAAATGGCTCATCGAGAGCCTTCCACGTTGGTGTACTGGCATATTGACGATCAATTTCTGGGAACAACCCGTTATCATCACCAATTAGAGGTGAACGTAGCCCCCGGACGACATACGCTTTATCTCGTGGATGCGAAGGGGAATTCGCTACGGCAGAGTTTTGTTGTCGTGGATGGGGAAAAGGATTATAAATGAGTTAATGCTTGCCGGGTTTTAGGAAATCATTTTTGCTGATCTTGGTGTGATGTTTTTCTTTGTCTCCGGATTTTACGACAATAGTTACCGAATCTTTCCATTGCTGAAGGTTTACAAGTGATGAAATATCACATGAAACGGTTTCGTAGTCGGTCTGAGTTTTTGACCAATCATCGGGAGTATTCGGGTTGTAGTAAAGTTGTAATTTCAGTGAATCCTGAGTTTGTTCTTGAGGATCATATACTAAACTGATTTTACCTTGAATTTTCTCTCCGGTTATCGAGTTAAATGTGGAAAAACCTGCATGTAGATCGAAATAACCACGGTAGCCATAGCCTATACCCAATAATGAGGGTAATTGACAATTCTCGGCAACGTTTGTGTCATTAGCTTCCTCTTGGCTAATCGGGTGAATTACCTCGTATTTTGACCACGTGACGACATGGGCATTGTTGATAAACTTTTCACCGTTCGTGGAGGTTTCCCAGTCTTCCTCGTTATAATAAAAGCTGAAATAACCTCTTTCCGCATCAGCGAGATTTTTGTCATATGAGATTACCAGTCCCCCACCATCCAGATAGCAATAGAAACCGTTTGTTGTGTCCCCGATAATTGTGGCAGTGCTCATAAAGCCTCTTGAGCCGTCATCTTTGTTGTCATTGCAACTAGAGCCTATTACTAGGCATATAAATAGGGTAATGATTACTGGTAAATTCTTATTCATACATAATTGATTATAATACAGCAAATATACAAAAAATGCACTGCGAGAGTGCATTTCCTTCAATGAATATTTTATGAATACTTCTATTATTTCCTGTTCACGTCTCTGGAACTAGCCTGAGCGGTAGGCATAATTTGGATGTCGTTCAAGCAGATATGAGCCGGGCGTGTCACGGTAAACACGATCGTGTCGGCGATGTCTTCTCCCGTGAGAGGGGTAACACCCTTGTACACGTTGTCTGCGGCTTGTTGGTCACCTTTGTAACGCACTACGGAGAATTCGGTTTCGACCATTCCCGGAGCGATGTTGGTTACCTTGATGTTGTGTTTCAACATATCGATGCGCATGGCTTTAGAAAGGGCATCCACGGCGTGTTTGGTGGCACAGTATACATTCCCACCAGGATAAACTTCCTTGCCTGCCACGGAGGCGATGTTGACGATATGTCCTTTTTCATTTTTGATCATCAAAGGGGCTACTTCATGGGTGATGTAAAGAAGGCCTTTCACATTGGTGTCGATCATGCGTTCCCAATCATCCAAAATCCCATCTTGAATAGGAGAAGTTCCCACGGCAAGACCTGCATTATTGACTAGAATATCTATATTTTTCCACTCTGTCGGTAGGTTGCTGATTGCGTTGTGAACTTCCTCTTGGTTACGAACATCGAATTGAAGAGCCAATACTTTAATGCCTTTTGCCTTTAATTCATCTTCCAGTGCAGCTAGACGGTCGCCCCGGCGTCCGGTGATGATGATGTTATATCCGATTTCGGCCAACTTGGTTGCTGTAGCCTTTCCGATACCGGAAGTGGCCCCTGTGATTAATGCTATCTTGTTCATTGTAATTATTGTTTAAATCTGTCGTGCGAAGGTATGATTTTTTTCTTATTTTCGCACGAAATAATGGTTTCAAGTTACAGGTTGCAACTTGCAGGTTTGTTTCCGGACGAATAGCTTTTGAGCTTGTAACTTGTAACCTGTAACCAGTAACGTGGCAAAGCCACCATATTATGTATAAAGAGATAGAATTGAGGATTACGCCGGAAGAGGCACATGATCGGGAGATTGTCAATGAGCTGTTGGCAAGGATGTTGCACGTAGATCAGGAGAGAATCGTGCATGTGGAGATTTTGCGAAAATCGATAGATGCCCGTCAACGCAGGGTTGTTATTCAACTGAAAGTTGGTGTTCATCTGGATCGGGTGGAACAGAAAGAACGAGTATTTGTACCCCAATACCGGGATGTTTCGTCTGCCGGGACGGTTGTCGTGGTGGGTGCCGGACCGGCCGGTTTATTTGCGGCTTTACGCTTGATAGAGTTGGGGAAAAGACCGATAGTTTTGGAGAGAGGGAAATGCGTGGAAGAGCGGAAACAGGATCTGAATCGTTTGTACAAAACCGGGGTGGCGAATGAAGATTCGAATTACGGTTTCGGGGAAGGAGGGGCCGGGACGTTCTCGGATGGTAAATTGTTTACTCGCTCGAAGAAACGGGGGAACGTGGATCGTATTTTGGAAATCTTGGTCTATCACGGGGCGAATCCTAATATATTGATTGATGCACACCCGCATATCGGTACGGATAAATTACCCCAAGTAATTGTGAATATGCGTAAGACCATTGAAAAATATGGTGGAGAAGTACGTTTTAATAGTCGGGTGAGGGATATTATTATAGAGCAGAACCGGGTGAAAGGAGTTGTGACGGGTGATCAGGAGATTCAGGCAGAACACGTTATTCTTGCCACGGGGCATTCTGCACGTGACGTGTACCGGATGTTACAGGCCCGGTCCGTGTTGATGCAACCGAAGGATTTTGCCGTGGGGCTTCGACTGGAACATCCGCAAGAATTGATAGACCGGATTCAGTACCATAACCCGCAAGGGCGGGGAGATTTTCTACCTGCTGCCGAGTATAGTTTCGTGACGAATATGGATGGGCGAGGGGTATACTCATTTTGTATGTGCCCCGGGGGAGTGGTCGTTCCGGCTTGCACGGGACCTGAACAACAAGTGGTGAATGGTATGTCTGCATCTGGTAGAAACACGGCATGGGCAAATTCGGCTATGGTAACCTCGATCGGGGAGAGTGAATTGAATGGGATGAGGTACAAGGGATTATTTGCCGGATTGGAATTTCAAGAGGATTTAGAGCGGGCGTCTTGGGAACAGGGTGGAAAGAACTTGTATGCTCCGGCTCAACGATTAACTCATTTTCTGAGAGGACATTTAAGTGAAAATTTACCAAAAAGTTCTTATAAACCGGGAGTACAGGCAACCTCTTTTCAAGAATGGTTACCCGAGGTCGTTTACCAGCGTCTTCGTGGAGGGTTGGAGCAATTTGGGAAAAAGGCCCGAGGGTTCATCACGGAGAATGCCCTTCTGTTGGGCGTCGAGAGCCGGACTTCTTCTCCATTGAGAATACCGAGGGAGACCGAAAAGATGGTGCATCCTGAAATTGTCGGGTTATACCCTTGCGGGGAAGGAGCCGGATATGCCGGGGGAATTGTCTCGGCCGCGATGGATGGAGAAGGCTGTGCAGAGGCAATTTGTTAAGAAACAAGAAGGGCCTGATTGGTTATAACCGAATGTGTTAAAGTGACTTTGTTTTTTTGATAAAAAATTTGCATTGATCAAGAAAATATCTACATTTGCGAATGTATAAAGAATTTATTAGTTCTAATCCTAAAACTGTCTATTATGAATAAAGCTCAATTAATTGACGCAATTGCTGAAAAAGCTGGTTTGACAAAAGCAGATTCTAAAAAAGCATTAGAGGCTTTTGTAGCTACGATCGGAGAATCTTTGAAAAAAGATGAAAAAGTAGCATTGGTTGGTTTCGGATCTTTTTCTGTATCTGAAAGAAGCGCAAGAGCAGGTAGAAATCCGCAAACCGGGAAAACAATCCAAATTCCGGCAAAGAGGGTGGTGAGATTTAAAGCTGGTGCTGAATTAGAAGGCCAACTATAATTACCATTTAAGAGATTTAAAAGGGGGTGTTTAGAGACACCCTTTTTTTGTTCATCGACAAGTTGTAGGTTTTTCAGTTGCAAGTTGCGAAAAACGGAGAAAAATGAACTTGTAACTTGCAAACTTGTAACTTTTAACGTGACGAAGTCACCTTAAAATAGCATTATGCATACTGTAAAAGAACAGGTTGAGTATCTTAGAGAGTTTGTGACGGACTATAAAAATGACTTGTTCCGTCGGTTAATTGCGGAACGGACGAGTTATGTCACGATGGTACTCGAAGATTTTTACCAACAACATAATTGTAGTGCCGTGTTGCGTTCGTGTGATTGTTTTGGAATTCAAAATGTACATGTAATTGAAAATACGAATTCTTTCACGGATAATTCCGAAATTTCGATGGGAGCTGCCGATTGGTTGACGGTTCATCGGCACCGGAAGAGAGAGAATAACACGGTGGAGACGATCGAGATGTTGAAATCACAGGGATACCGGATCGTGGCAACAACTCCACATGAACGAGATACTTTTATTGATGATATTGACCTTCACAGGGGGAAGATGGCTTTTTTCATGGGGACGGAGTTGACGGGGTTGTCGGATGACGTGTTGTCGAGGGCTGATGAGTTCGTGAAAGTGCCCATGTATGGTTTTACGGAGAGTTATAACGTGAGTGTGTGTGCTGCTTTATTAATGTATAGCGTGGTACAGCGTTTGCGACAGACAGATATAGATTGGCATTTGCCGGAGGAGGAACGCTATCAAGTTTTGTTTGCTTGGTACAAGCGTTCGATTAAGGCTTCGGCTCAGATATTGGAACGATTTAATCATAACAAGTGAGAGATGTATTATTTGAAATGTAAACACTGTAATCACCTGAACGAGGTGAAGTCCGAGTACTTGATGGTATGTGGTTTGTGTAACCGGAAACTGGAGGATAATTACAAGGATTGGAAAGTGAAACATCCGGAGAAGTCGTTTGAAGACTTTCAGCGAGAGGTATGCCTGACAGAAGAACAGGTGAAGAAAGGAGATACGATAAAACCGACCGGTAAGAGAGGGAATAAAAAGGGGGTGATTGTCGGGGGGATAGGGGGAATACTGGTGATGTTGATGATTTTGCTTGTAATAAAGGGGATGAAGGATAGTTATGACGAGTTGTATGGAGATGGTGATACTCCGGTGTTGGAGCAGCAGTGGTACACGGGGACATACGCGGGAGGTGCGTCTCTTGCGACACCCAAGGCAATGAAGTCCGTGGGGAACGTGATGAATAAATTGCCCGAGGAGGTGCGTCCTTTGGTTAAAGAGATGCAAACTTTTAGTTATAAGGGAAACGGATTGGAATTCATGTATTTATACACCGAGTACACTCCTGAAGTTGGGCAGGTTGATTTAGAGGGAGCTGTGAATGGGGGATTGAATCAGTTGAAGAATCAACCCGGGGTATTCGATTTGAAAAATGATATTGCTTACGTGGAGGAGGGTGGTTTGAGCGGGGTCGTTATGCAGGGAACATACGTGCAAAGAGGGACGGAGTATGAATTTAAGATTACTTTATACACGACCGGATTGAAACTTTATCAATTTATTTCCAGTAATAAGAAAGGAGATGACACGGCTAGAGGTGTTGTGCGTCGAATATATGATTCGTTGAAAATCAGCGGACATGGAACATCAGAAACAGGAGGTGCAGAATGAAAGAACAAATGTATTTATTGGAACAGTTTGATGATATAAAGATATTGCGTTACGATGTCCCCGCTTTTGAGGGATTGTCTTTGCGGGAAAAGTTATTTGTTTATTACTTGAGTCGGGCGGCTTTGGCCGGAAGAGATATTCTCTGGGATCAGAATAATAAATATAATCTTCGGGTCCGGGCGGCTTTGGAAAGTATTCTTCGGGCATATCAAGGAAACCGGGAGACAGAAGAGTTTCAGGCTTTTTTGGTGTACGCTAAAAAAGTGTTTTTTGCTAATGGAGTACATCATCATTATTCGATGGAAAAGTTTACCCCTTCGTTTACTCCCGAATATTTTAAGTCACTTCTTCGGGAAGTGGGAGCGGAACAGTTGTACGAGGAAGTAGAACGTGTTATCTTTGATCCGGAATATATGGCGAAGCGGGTGGTACTGGACGAGGGGAAGGATCTGGTGCAGGCGTCTGCCAATCATTATTACGAGGGGGTGACGCAAGAAGAGGTGGAGAAATTCTACGGGGAGAAGAAAAAAGAGAATGCGTTGCTTTCTTGGGGATTAAATTCTACTCTGGTACGTGACGAGAATGAACAACTAAAGGAACAGGTGTGGTTTGCCGGGGGAAAATACGGGAAAGAAATTCACCGTATCGTGGAATATTTGAAGAAAGCCGCGGAATATGCTTGTAATGCGCATCAGAAAGAGGTGATCGAGTTATTGATCCGGTATTACGAGACGGGTGATTTGTCCTTGTTTGACCGCTACTCTATTGAGTGGGTGAAGGAGGTGGCAGCCCCGATAGATTTTATCAACGGTTTCATTGAAGTGTATGGAGATCCGTTAGCGTACAAGGCCAGTTGGGAATCCGTGGTTCAGATTATGGACGAAGAGGCCTGCGAGCGTACACGTAAATTGGCGGATAATGCCATGTGGTTTGAACGGAATGCACCGATTGACGAGCGTTTTAAGAAGAGTGAGGTGGTTGGTATTACGGCTAGAGTGGTACAGGCTGCCATGCTGGGTGGGGATTGCCATCCGGCAACACCGATCGGGATTAATTTGCCGAATGCCGAATGGATTCGGGAGCGTTATGGCAGTAAGTCGGTAACACTGGATAATATCACGTATGCGTACGACCGGGCTTCACTGAATTCCGGGGTACTGGACGAGTTTGCCTATTCGGACGAGGAAAAGGAACTGGTGAGGACGTACGGGTATGTCGGGGGAAACGTGCATACCGATTTGCATGAATGTCTGGGACACGGTTCCGGAAAGATGCTACCGGGCGTGGGACAGGAATCGCTGAAAAATTATTACTCCACGATAGAAGAGGCTCGTGCGGACTTGTTTGCGTTGTATTACGTGATGGACCCGAAGCTGGTGGAGTTGGGGGTAATTCCCTCGTTGGAGGTAGCAAAGAGCGAATATTGTAATTATATCCGCAACGGTTTGATGGTTCAGTTGACCCGGGTGAAGTTGGGAAATAATTTGGAAGAGTCACATATGCGTAATCGCCAGTTGATTGCCTCTTGGGTTTACGAGAAGGGCAAGGCGGATAACGTGATCGAGCGGGTGAGTCGGGATGGAAAGACGTATTTCACGATCCGGGATTACGAGGCTTTGCGGAAGTTGTTCGGGAGGTTATTGGCCGAGGTGCAACGGGTGAAGTCGGAAGGTGATTTCGAGGGAGCTAGGAATTTGATCGAGAATTACGGGGTACGGATTGATCCCGTGTTGCATCAGGAAGTGCTGGAACGTTATCAAAAACTGAACGTGGCTCCTTATGCCGGTTTTGTTAATCCGAAATATAGATTGGTGGAGGAAGAAGGGAAAGTGATGGATGTAAAAATAGAATACCCGACAGATTTTCTGACACAGATGCTGGAATACGGGGATAATAAATAATGATGATGTTTATGTTGCAAATGACACAGGCCGCGATAACCCTGCCGTTGACGGACCCGGTTTTGAAGTTCCTGCTGATTTTGGTAATTATCTTGGCTGCTCCTTTATTGTTGAATAAGTTGAGGATTCCCCATTTGTTGGGATTGATTATTGCCGGGGCAATTATCGGACCGAATGGTTTTAACCTAGTGTTGCGGGATAGTAGTATTATTCTTTCGGGAACAGCTGGGCTTTTGTATATCATGTTCTTGGCGGGGCTGGAGATTGATCTGGGGGATTTTAAAAAGAATAAATGGAAGAGTTTGACCTTCGGGATGTACACGTTTTTGGTGCCGATGGCCTTGGGAACGCTTGTCGGGCTTTACGTGTTGAATTTTTCCATGTTGACTTCCATATTGTTGGCGAGTATGTTTGCCTCCCACACGTTGATCGCTTACCCGATTATCAGTAAACTGGGGATCACGAAGGATAAGGCCGTGGGAATTACCGTGGGAGGGACGATGATCACGGATACGTTGGCATTGTTGGTGTTGACGGTGATTGTGGAGATGGCCGTGGGCGATGTGGATGATTGGTTTTGGTACAGGCTAGGGGCGGCAATTATCCTCTTTTTTGCTTTCGTGATGATCGTGTTCCCGATCGTGGGACGTTGGTTTTTCAAACGGTGTGAGGATAACGTGTCACAATATATATTCGTGCTGGTCATGGTTTTCTTGGGGGCTTACTTGGCGGAATTGGCCGGACTGGAGTCTATTATCGGGGCTTTTCTTGCGGGGATGGCGTTGAACCGTCTGATTCCTTCGACCTCTCCTTTGATGAACCGGGTGGAGTTTGTGGGGAACGCGATCTTTATTCCTTTCTTCTTGATAGGGGTGGGAATGTTGATCGACTACCGGGCTTTCTTTACCAACTGGGACACGATTAAAGTAGGGGCGGTGATGATCGTGGTGGCCACCGTGGCTAAATTCGGGGCGGCTTGGCTCACGCAGAAGACGTTCCGGATGTCGGTGGACCAGCGGCGGGTGATTTTCGGATTGAGTAATGCACAGGCTGCGGCGACTTTGGCTGCCGTGATGGTGGGGTATAACGTGATATTGGGAGAGACTCCGGCGGGAGAGCCGATTCGTCTGTTGAACGAGAGTGTGTTGAACGGTACGATTTTGATGATTCTGGTGACTTGCACGATGGCATCTTTCTCCGCGCAGAAAGGGGCGCATAATATCGCTATGAATGACGTGTCGGAAGAGAAAGAGGGAACGGGGGAACATCAGGAACGCATCCTGATTCCGGTGTCCTACGAGAAGAACGTGACCGAGCTGGTGAATTTGAGTACGGCGATCAAGTCGAAGAAGAATAAGAACGGGCTTTTTGCCTTGAACGTGATCAACAATCAGGCATCGGACGATAAGGCCTTCAAACAATCCAAAAAGGTGCTGAATATGGCGGTTACGACGGCTTCGGCCACGGATAACGTGTTACAGGATTTGTTGCGGTACGATCTGAACGTGGCGAATGCCATTATCAGCGTAATTAAAGAACAGGGTATTACGGATTTGGTTTTGGGATTACATCAGGGAAAAGGCGTCGTGTCCTCCTTTTTGGGGAATATGACCGAGGCGATTTTGGGACAGAGTAACGTGACCACGTTAATTTATCGCCCCATACAACCTATTGCCACGGTGAAACGTCATCTGGTGGTGGTGCCGGCCCGGGCGGAAAAAGAGGTCGGTTTCCCGATGTGGGTGAATAAAGTATGGAATATTATCCACAATTCGGGTGCGAAGGCTGTGTTCTATGCGTCAGAAGACACGACAATGTACTTGAAGGAGATATATAAAAAAAGGCCGATCGAGGCAGAATTTTCGTCCTTTGATGATTGGGATGATTTCTTGATTATGTCCCGGGAAATAAAGAGTGACGATACTTTGTGGGTGGTGATGAGTCGTCGGGAACGGCTGTCTTATCATGCAAATATGAGTAGGATTCCCAATTATTTGAACAAGTATTTCCAATCCAATAGTTTCGTGTTGGTCTACCCGATACAGGCGGGAGAGACGAATAATCGGTATTTGGTATAGTTGAAAAGTAAAATTTAACACGGCATCCACTCCCTATAATTGGGGAGTGGATGCCGTGTTTTTACCCGATTTTGAGGATGTGAGTTTTCATGATGTATATGTAATTTTGAAAGCTTGAAATATCATAAATAATTCTATAAACTAATGAATAAACTTGGTGTTGAGTCAATTATTTCCAATATTTGTGGTAAAAATAAGGATATGAAGTCACATCTATTTTCCGCAGATATGAAATTGGCGGATGTCATTCATGCTGATTATTCGCTATTATTATTGTTACATCGGTTTGGAATAAATCTGGGATTCGGGGATAAAACAGTCCGGGAATGTTGCGAGGCGAATCATGTTTCGTGTACGTTATTCCTGATGATTTGTAACGTGTATAGCAACGAGCAATACCTGCCGACGGAGAAAGAGATCGAGGGAATAGGTGCGAACGTGGACCAGTTGATTGCTTACTTGAAGAATTCCCATTCTTATTACTTGGAAAACAGAATGTTTTCTATCCAAGAACAATTAAAGGAGATTTCCGAAGGATGTGAACAGCAACATCAGCAAATATTGAATCTTTTTTTCAATGAATATAAAAATGAGGTGATTCGCCATTTTGATTACGAGGAAGTGACGGTCTTCCCTTATATCTCGAATATGGTGAAAGGGGCTCGTCCGGAAGATTACGAGATCGGGGTGTTCAGGGAGAATCATAGTAATATTGATGATAAATTGAATGATTTGAAGAATATCATCATGAAATATTTACCGGGAGACACGTTGTCGGATATGCGTATCCGGGTGTTATTCGGAATCTTTGCCTTGGAAGAGGATTTGAGCAAACATTCTTTAATCGAGGATAAAATACTTGTTCCTTTAGTAATGAAATTAGAGCAACGGTATGCAAAACAATAATAAAAGTTATAAGATTGTTATTATTGAGCCGTCCATGATTATTTCAACCGGGCTGAAGAAGTTGATCGAAACGAGGAATGAGTTTGAGGTGGTAGCGGTTGTTGCCGATTGTTTTCATTGTCTGGAAAGAATTAATCATTTGAATCCGGATATTATAGTTATTAACCCTTCGGCCGTGGAATTGAAGAAACGGCAGCATTTGGAAGAGTTGTTTGAAGGGGTGAAGGACACGGCTTTCGTGGCATTAGTTTACCAGTATATCGATCCTGACATTCTGAAACAATATCACACGACAATTGATATTGCCGATGATGGTGATAAGATTACACAGAAGTTGCTACATTCAATCGATGCGTTGAGTACTCCGGCTGATTTGCTTGATAAGAATGAACTCTCCGAACGGGAGAAAGAGATTTTGATTTCCCTGGCAAAGGGGAAGATTAACAAGGAGATTGCGGATTTGCACCATATATCGGTACATACCGTGATTACTCACCGGAAAAATATTATTCGAAAAACCGGGATTAAGTCTGTTTCCGGGCTTACGGTGTACGCTATTTTGAACAATCTCATCGATATTAATGAGGTGGAGTGATGTTTTGATTGAAATATCCCTATTATAAGGGATTGCGGGAAAGGGTGGAATTGTTGATCTTTGTAATGTTAATAATAATATGATTTTTTTCTTTTCAACGTAAGCCATTGAAAGAATTTTGCCAAAAAAGACTGTTTAGCTATAAAAGTTATTCAGTCTTTTTTTATTTGGGGAGTTTCCGTGCGTACCCTTGGGATTTTTGGAGTATGAAAGCTGCATACCCGTGGTTGAAGGAATATTCTAGGCTTGTTAAATCTAAAATAATTTAAAATATGGTTATTAAATAATCATCAAATTCTTATCATATTGTTAGCCGCTCCCATTCCGCTCCCATTCCTCCCCTATTCCGCTCCTATTGTAATAATAAAATATTGTAGAATTGTAGGATATGTTAACGTTCGGATAGATGTATAATAATAACTTGATTACGTGAATATAGCTCTATCCGGTAGAAACTTTACCCGATGATCGATTTCACTAGGATAGAACCTAGTTTCTTTCTGCGGTTTGTACGGGTGGGAACGGATGGTTACTTTTGTTCGTTTTCCATCAATTTCGAGCCTTTATAAGCGATGGCGTACAGGATGAACGTGAGTAGAATCAGTCCGGCGATAAACCACTGCCAACCGAAATGGTCGAGAACGACTCCGGTGGCTGATCCCCATACACTGGACCCCATGTAATAGAATAGGAGATAGATAGAGATGGTGACCGAACGTTTTTGAAGGTTGTAATCACTGACGATTCGGTTACAGATCACGTGTACCACGAAGAAATTAAACGTGAAAATGGCCAGTCCGAGCGTGACGATCCAGAAGTTGTTAATGTATAGCAAGAGCAATCCTGCCACGGAAAGGGCGATGATTGTTTTCAGTATTTTGAAGTGGTTGTACAATGCGGTCAATTTTGCCGTGGCGATCGAGCCGAATACCCCGAACAGGTACATGAAATAGATATAGTGAATCAAGTACGGGGAGAAGTTAAACGGTTCTTTTACCAGATAAAAGCCGAGGTAATTGTACAAGCTCACGAAAATCCCTAACATGAGAGAGCCGATCAGATAGAAGGGGATCAGTTTCACGGAGACGATCAAGTGAAGGTTGGAAACGATCAATGATTTGAAACTTTCCCGCTTGGGTTTGAAATTAACTGAACGGGGACTGAATATCAGGAATGATATGGCAAATATGGCACATAATACACCAATGGAGACGGAGGCGATGCGCCACGAGAATTCACTACTGAGGTAGGAAGAAATTACTCGTCCACCCATTCCTCCCAAGGCGTTTCCGGCAATGTAGAGTCCGGTAATTTTTCCTTTATTCCGGGGTTGAACTTCTTCAGATATATAAGCCAGAGATACGGAAGTGGCTCCTGATAGTAGGAATCCTTTCAGGGCGCTTAATGCTACCAACAAGGAGAAAGAGGGCGAATAAGAGCAGATTACCGAAAAGACGGCCGACGATAATAGCGCCGCGCTAATCAGTTTTTTCCTTGGAATCGAGTCAGCCACGAACATTGCCGAGAACAGTCCTACTACCATTCCGAGCGTGGAGAATGATATGGCCAGACTACTGTAGCTGGCTGATAATTCAAACTCTTGAGCCAGGTCGGGCAGGAGAGGTTGGAAATAGTATAACTGGGCAAAACAGGAGAAACCGGACAAGAAGACACAAATGGAGATCTTGCGGTCCTTGGTCATATTCTCCGGAGTGATAATTACGTGACTTGTATTCATGACTTTTCTTTATCCGGTGCAAAAGTACGTATTCTATGAGCAGGTTATTCTTTTGCGGAGAAGTTTTTCATCGGAAACTTTCTTTTCTTTTTCTCGTTAGAATGAGTATCAGAAAACAAGATTGTTAAACAGATAAATTTGAAAAAGATTATGAGAGGAAGGATTTTAATGGTAACGCTATGGATGGCATCATTATTTGTTTTTGCCGCTTGTCATGATGATGATGACGATGATGATAAGGGATACACCCCCGGAAAGAGTGTCGTGGCTGCTTTTGAGGCGAAGTTCCCGAATGCCGTGGCCGTGAGTTGGGAGAAAAAAGGAGTGTATGAAAAGGCGGAATTTCATCAGAACGGGCAGGAAGTGGATGCTTGGTTTGATGCATCCGGTCAATGGATGATGACGGAGACGGACGTTCTGTTTGCCAATCTTCCGGCAGAGGTGAAGACGGGGTTTAACGAAAGCATATATAGTGCTTGGCAAGTGGAAGATGTCGATATGCTGGAACGTCTGAATATGCCCACGGTTTACCGCTTAGAGATAGAGAAGGGAAATGAGGAAATGTTGATTTATTTCAATGAGAAGGGAGAGCTGGTGAAGGAGGTAAATGAAGAGGCTTCTACTTTACCGACGGCGGTGAGTAGTTTCATTACCCAGCAGTACCCGAAGGCTTTGGTTGTTACGGTTGACCGTTGGCAGGATGGTATGTTGGAAGTCGGAATTTTGGATGATAGTTTGGTGAAAGAAATTTTGTTTGACCGGAATAACGGTTGGATGAAGACTTCTTGGCCGGTGTTGAAGACCGATGTGCCCCAGGTGGTGCTTGACGTGTTGAAGGGCGAGGCGTATAATAGTTTTTCCATTGCCAGCGTGCAATACATAGAATACGCTTCCGGTAGTGATGTTTACCATTTTGTTTTGCAGAAAGAACATTCGATGGATATAAGTGTAGAAATTGATCCTCAGGGGAATTTGGTTTTAGATTGATACATATGATTAATGGAGAGGGAGTTGTATCCAAAACGGATATGACTCCCTTATTTTTTGTCTCATCTTTACCTCTTACAGGGAGATTGACGGTTGAAAAATTTATTTGAGGGGGACGGAACAAGATATTATTAAACTACGTATGTTTGCGTAGTTTTAATATACAAAAACAAAAAATGAACAAGGAGAGATTCCAAGGAATCTAGCAATTATGAAAACAGGTGTAAGCGATTTGCCCCGATCGATGAATCAGGGAAATGAGTTCTTAATGTTACGGGAAAAAAAGCACAGAGTTAGGATTGAAGGAGAGGGATTCGTGGTGCGTGAATGGCGTTTTTCGGATTGTGATTCTTTAGCCGAAAATGCCAATAATGAGAAGATTTGGAATAATGTTATGGATCACTTTCCGCATCCATACACGAAACAAGATGCTTTTGATTATATCAGTATGGTTCACGCCATGCCTGCTCCCCCGATGCGATTTGCGATTGAGGTGGATGGAAAAGCAGTAGGAAGTATCGGGTTTGGTTCAGAAGGAGACATTGAACGGGTAACTGCCGAAATCGGTTATTGGCTGGGAGAACCTTACTGGGGAAGAGGAATCATGCCTAGAGTCGTGGCTGCCGTCACGCGATATGCGTTTGAAACGTTCGGCTACCAAAAACTTTACGCTTTGGTTTTTGATTACAATCCGGGATCAATGCGTGTATTGGAGAAAGCAGGGTATCAGTTGGAGGCGGTGTTGCACAAGGCGGCCGTGAAAAATGGGAAGGTGATAGACTTCTATTATTACAGTATCCTGAAAGAGAATTAATTAAAAAAGCAGTATCCTTGCAAGATGCTGCTTTTTTTAATTTCATGTTTACCAGTTGATTTCTTGAATACCCTTACTTCGTAGAAAGGCATTGGCTTTACTGAAATGTTTACAACCGAAGAAACCATACTCGGCAGAACGGGGAGAGGGGTGTACGGTGGTTAACACAAGATGTTTGCGAGTATCAATAAGTGACATTTTTTCTTTGGCATAACTTCCCCATAACATAAAAACCAAGTTCTCCCGTTCATCACTTAATTTTTTGATAACGGCATCGGTAAAAATTTCCCAGCCTTTGTCTCTGTGAGATCCCGTTTCGTGCGCCCGAACCGTGAGTACCGAGTTCATGGGGAATACCCCCTGGGCTACCCAATGGTCCAGATTCCCGGAAGTCGGGATGGGGGTCCCCAGGTCCATGTGTATTTCTTTAAAAATATTTGCCAGAGAGCCGGGAATGGCTACCCCATCCGGTACGGAAAAACATACCCCGTAATATTGGCCCGGATTAGGATAGGGATCTTGTCCCAAGATGACAATTTTTACTTTTTCAAAAGGGCAGGCGTTGAATACATGAAATATCTGGTGTCCCGGAGGAAGTACATGAGCTTTCTTGTATTCACTCTTGACAAACGCCACTAATTTCTCGAAATAGGGTTTGTCAAATTCATCCTGTAAGCGTTGTTGCCAACTTTCTTCTATTTGAACCTTCATAAATGCATTTGGGTTGCTATACGAAGGCAAAAGTAAACATATTTTTCATTCGTTTATTTCCATTTTTTCAGAATTTTATTGTTTTACAAAGCCTTGATGTTCATGATTGGTTTGATCGTGTCGATGATCGTTGCCGTGTCTTGTATCGCCTGCATGATCAAGTCCTTGTCTTTATACGCCATCGGGGATTCATCTAGGGTTTGTCGGCAGACGGAGGTGGAATAGATGCCTTCCATTTCTTTCGTGAATTCGTCCATATCCAGTGTTTTCAGTGCTTTGTTTCGGGCAAGTACCCTTCCGGCTCCATGAGGGGCGGAACAGTTCCAGTCCGGGTTACTTTTTCCTTCACAAATCAACAAACCGTCACGCATATTGAATGGGATAACCATTTTTTCACCTTGATAGGCTCGAATGGCTCCTTTTCGGATGATCCAGTCGGTCGTGTCGATGAAATTATGCATGGAGTAAACCGTGTCCACGGCTTGGTAATTTTCACCCAAGTCTTTGAATATGGCTTTTGCCATAGCTTTATGGTTAAATTGTGCGTAAGTTTGAGCAATAACCATATCGACAAGATATTCATACATATCTTCTTTTTCAAGCATATACTCCTTTTTCCCGACGTGATAACGTTTATTTAATTCTTCCAGTTTTTTGGGAATATCACTTGTCGGTAGTGTATTACGCGTGATAAACTTGAATTCTTCATGGTACTCTTCCGGAAGAACGGTCGTTTTATGCATTTTCTTGGCATGATAATTACACACTTTCAACCCGAAATGACGAGAACCGGAGTGAATGGTCAGGTAATGTGAACCATCTTTGGCAGATTCTCCTAACTCGATGAAATGATTTCCACCTCCTAGTGTACCCACGGAACAATAGAAGGTACTTTCTTTGATACCGATTTTTTTACACAAGCGGGAGATATATTCTTTATCGACTTGAATGGAATCTTTGGTTTCTCCGAATCGCTGGAACCATTTTTGTTGAAAGGCATGAAGGTTATTATTCACGGTTTCAAAATAGGGGGTAATCCACCAGTCATCCAAGTTCTTTTCCTTTCGGATATGCATCCCCATGGGAATGGAACGCCGGATGGCGTGGTCCAGTGTTGGGAATCTTTCTTCTTCGATTCGCTGGTTTAATTTGAACGTGGTGACGGAACAACCGATGTCCACACCAATATAGTTCGGGTTGACCATTCGCGTCACGGGCATGGTGAATCCAATCACGATTCCCTTACCCACGTGAGTATCCGGCATGATTCGTACTTGTACACCGGTAGAGATTTCTTGGTTCAGAATGTTCCGGATCAACTCGATGGCTTCGGTTTCCACTTCGTCAATAAAGATTTTACAATCTTGATTATATGTTCCTTTTAATTCTATCATAATTTTTGTTTTTAATATACGCGGAGCAACGGGCAAACAAGGATCGTACGGGATTCGAACCCGTGGTGACCACTTTAACGAAGTAACCCTGTTTTACGGCATCCGCGTGAGTTTCATTTGTAAAAAACAGGAGTAACAAGCGAGAAAGGAAACGGGGCATGACTTGCCGGAGTCGAACCGGATAATCTCGTCGATTTTACGACCTCACTATTCCTCCCCTAAATTGAGTCGAAGTAACCCTTCTCTACGACATCCTGTTTTAGTAATTTAAAAGCAAGGCTACAAGCGATAAGAGACTGTTTCCTGCTCTACCCACTGAGCTACACTCCCTTGTTCGTGATTTACTGATCGTGGAAGTGGCGGGATTCGAACCCGCGACCCGGGCGTAATATGCGAAGTAACTCTTGTCTACGGCACTTGCTTTATATTATTGTTTCAAAGAACGCTTTCATATTTCTATTTTCATTATTTCGTCGACAACCGAGGAACCTTGTTCGATATAATATATCATATCGAATATTTTTTCACTCCACCCGCTGACCAGGATCACGTTGCCGTTATCTTTGGTCATGCTGTTTCCGTAACCTCTCAAGTCAACCGTGTAGACACTCACGTCTGGGTTGATTTTCAGGTATTTCTGGAAAAGACGGTTGAAGTTTTTTCCCCGGTTCCCTTTGTGATCGTACCAGTTGCATCCGTCACCGACTTGACAGTCAGAGAATATGATGATTCTGTTTACAATCGTTTTTGATTTTATTAAATATTCCATGTAGTCGAATATTCCTCTTTCCGTTGCCGGGCCGCATTTCTTGGCGGTTTGGTTAATGATGTTGAAATTCTCGAACACGTTTACCGAGCGACTCAAGTTCGCATCAATTAACCGATCACCAAACAATCCGACGTAAGTGTCTTTGCATTTGTTCCAATACAACACGGCAAACAAGTTGGCAATATCCGAAGTTTTCCGTTCGCTCATGGCTGACACTAGGGATTTTCCACCCCGGTCCCCGTACATACTTCCGGAGTTATCGGATAGTATCACGGTTTTTTCCTCGCAGGTCGGGATGTTGTCACAACTGATTACCAGTGCTTTTTCCAAAGCTGCCAAGGTTTTCTTTATTTTCGCTTTTTCCCCTTCGAATATAGAGCTTTCTTGGGCCAATTTATCTATTTCCAGAAATGCTGACAGGTAACGGAAAGGCATTTGTTTTGCTTTTCTGATCCGATGTTCGTTTGTCAGAATATTCAAGGTCATATCCAATGCTTTATCAGTGCTTTTCGTGACGATATTTCGCAAGTTTCGTAGTAGAGCCATGTAACCCATTTGACTGCTTGACACGAGTTCTTCCCATTTTTCGGAAACGGCTTGAGCTTTCACTTTCTCGTTTTCGAATGTTTGTTTACCCAGTTCGGATAATTCGGTTTCCCACGTGTAAGGAATAGCCAGTTGCCCCGATACTATTTTGTCAAATACAGCTTGTTGTGTTTCATCCTTTGCTTTCGGGTGAACCAAAAATAATGCATCTCGCAGGCTAACAGCCGAGTCTATATTGTATTTAGCGAATTGATACTCGTCAAACTTGTTGAATGATTCGATCAATCCTTTTTGTATTTGTTTTGACAACCGGTTTAACTTTTTGGTTCCTTCCCGTTTGTTGGCGATTTGGTAATAAGCGAGAATCTCGGAGATCTCGTCAGCTCGTTTCACCACACCCGCAACGGCACGTTTCACGATCTCGTTGCCAGAATACAATTTTGCCAATTCAACAGCCAGTATCATCGGTACTGAACGCAAGTTCATTTCCGTGCGAGCATATACAGCGAGTCTGGCTACAAACTCGGGACTGCATTTTGCGATCAGGTTTTTGATCCTGCAAACTCTGTCCGTGTTTGATTCGTAGTATGAATCATCGACCATGCAGGTGACTACGGTTGAATAGAGTTCCATTTCCGGCGTCATTTTGTAAGCCTTGGCTTCCATGTAATTCACGGTAGTATCTTTTCCTTTGTTTGTAAGATTGAACTTCATAATTGTATCTTTTTTCGTTTCACACCACAAAGATGCATGGGTAGGTGCGCAAGCTTTTTGCGTAACTGAAATTATTTTCATATTTTTGAAAAAATAATTTTTATCCTGTTCTTATGCCAGCGAATCGTAATGCCCTAATCCGTTATAAAACAATAGATAACTGCCTGCGTAATAAATATAGAAGATGGACGCTCGAAGATTTGATTGACGCATGTTCCGATGCCTTGTACGAGTACGAGGGGATCACGAAGGGAATCAGTCGGCGCACGATTCAGATGGATATACAGATGATGCGTAGCGAGAAATTGGGTTATAATGCCCCGATCGTGGTATATGATAACAAATACTATAAATACGAAAACGAGGATTATAGTATCACAAACACTCCTTTGTCGGAGCAGGATTTGAAAGTGATGTCGGAGGCCGTGGAGGTGTTGCGTCAGTTTAAAGGGTTCTCTTACTTCTCGAATATGGGGGATATTATCAGTCGTTTGGAGGATCATGTGACTTCAGCCCGTCAGAAAACAATCCCGGTGATTGATTTCGAGAAGAACGAGAGTCTGAAGGGGATTGATTATCTGGATATGATTTATCATGCGGTGGTGAGTAAACAAGTGCTGCGGATGAAATACCGGTCTTTCAAGGCCCGATCCGCATCCTCGTTTTTGTTCTATCCTTATTTACTGAAAGAGTACCGGAATCGTTGGTTCGTGTTCGGGGTAAAACAGGGAACATCCGTGCTTGTAAATTTGGCACTTGACCGTATTCATAACCTTGAAATCGCTAAAGAGGAATCTTACAGGGAAAACACGGTGTTTGATCCGGTCACGTTTTTTGACGATCTTGTTGGGGTAACTAAAAACACGGGATCAAGGGCTGAAGTGGTTCGTTTTTGGGTAGATCGACTCAACGCTCCATACGTGGAAACCAAACCCCTGCATAAGTCGCAACGGGTGGTGGAAAGACAAAAAGACGGGGCTATTGTGTTCGAGATCGAGGTGGTTATAAATCAAGAGCTAAGACGGGAGATTTGTGGATTTGCCGAGGGGATCCGGGTGTTAGCACCACCTATGCTGGTACGGCAGATGGCATCCAAGTTTCAACAGGCAAATGAGCTATATCGGCAGAGCTGATTTTTATATTCCTTTTTTGATGATGGTATAACCAAAGAATCCTTTTTCCAAGGTTAGAGTTCTGGTTGCGTTAGTACGTGTCTTGTTATAGGTGGAGAGTGAAACCGGGAGTTTCTTTCGTGTTCCGTTTTCGAAAATTACTTGCAGGTAATATTCTTTTCTTTCCCCGGCCGGAACATAACGGTGTTTTCCGACTCTACGGGTTTGCTTGTGAGTTTCAATATGTTTTGAGAGTATGGTTACTTTTTCTTCCCGGGTAGAAGACGGATCTGCGAGCATGAAGTTGCCGCCCAAAATCATGAGATAACAGAAAGCGCTTGCGTGAAATAGATGGCATATACCATTTAAGATTTTATTATCGGAACGAGTTAGCCATTGCCATTTTTTATATAAAAACAGAGTTGCGATAGCGAGTATAAGAGCCATCGAGAGTGGTTCCCACCAAGCAATCAGTGTCTCCTCGTAAATGACATATCCGAAAGCCCAAGCCAGTATGGCGACTAGCATGGTTACGTAAGGAACGATTTTAAAGAATAACGCTTTCATACGGCCGCCTCCATGTCTGCTCGACTTTTACTACGTGTTACTAGGAAAACTCCGGAGAAAACGCAAATAACAGCGATAATTTTTAACAGGTTGAACGAGTCCATACCCCAATAAACGGCAACACAGCTTGCGACAATCGGTTGAACATAGCAATACATACTTACCACGGTAGGACGTAAATAGCGTTGTCCGGTAGGTGCCAACAAGTAACTGACGAACGTGCTACCCAGCAGGATAAAGCTGAGACCATACCATATATTGGGTTCAAGTGACAACCATTCCAGATGTGTTATGTCTTGAAAAGAAAATGGAATGATACATATTGCTGCATAAGTGAACATCCATTTCATGAGTGTGATAGGAGAGTAACGACTGATGAGTTGTTTGAACAGAACAAGATATAGGGCAAAACTAAGTTCGGCTGTGAGGCAAACAATATCTCCCCAGATATTACTGTTATGAGTTGTTCCACTGGTATTTTGGTTACTTACGATCAATAATAAGGCTCCGGAGGCACCTAGAAATATACCCGATACTTTCTTGTTTGTGATAGGCTCTTTCAGGTAGATCGCAGCAATGATCATTGTTAGAATAGGAGTACTTGTTGTAATGATGGAGGCATCTACTGGGGAGGTCATACCAAGTCCTATGGTGAACAATCCTTGGTTGAAAAGCACTCCTAACATGGAGGCGAAGAATAGTTTCAACAGGTCAGGAGGGGACACGTGTTCCCGTTTGGTGAAAATAGAGGCAATCCAGAATAAAATTGCGGCTCCGATAACCCGGATTTCGACAATAATGAAAGGTGTTATGATGCTGGTAATAAGTACCATTTTCGAGATGGGAGACATCAATCCCCACATCATATTGGCTGTGGTCATGGATAAATGGCCTTTTAATTCATCCTTTTTCATCTTCTTGTATTCATTTTGCGGGTACAAAAGTAGAATAAGAAAAAAAAATCCCAGTATAATTTGAATAATTTATGTATTATACTACCGAAATAAATTGCAGGATATTGGACAAAACCAAGATAAAGATGACTTAAAGCCGAGATATAGCTGAGTGGAGTCATCTTTATCTTTTAGTTATCCCCTTGTTACGTGTTGGTTGGGGGATGTCCTAGAATAATTAAGGGATTGAAAATGCCATTTAAAAAGTATCTTGTGAATCAAGAAGAAAAAACAGAAGAATTTTACTGATTAATTTCTTCTGTTTTTTGCTATTTACTGGATATCCTTTACGGCTTTTTATAAAAGTGTTAGAATTTTAGTTTTTATTACATTCTTTTTTATTTTTGATATGGATACGGGGGATAAGGAAATTCTCGATCTCCAATATATTCGTATGACATTTTGCCATCTTTCTCTGTTTCCCTATATATTGATATCCAAAAAGTGATTTCTTGAGGATATGGTAAACTGATTATTTCGTAAGCAGAATGGTAATGTGATTCGCGATAGAGACGATAATCATTTTCGGCATATTTTAAATACATGAGTATCATGTATACCCCTGGCTCACAAATCTGAATGTCTATTATTTGTTTTACGACATTTTTATGTGTTATCACGTAGGAAGGAAGATTATCCCAGAAATAAATGTATTCAGGATTAGATGGATTTGGAGATGGAATAGGATCTTCATAAAGTGCGTAAAAATCAAGTCTAGTCTTTGAACTAACAGGTGAATCATACGTGATTTTCCAATCCCACGTTACGTTATTTCCAAACCCGTATTTGAAGGTAGCTGTTGATTGATTCAGTCCTTTGACTATATAAGCTGATATTCGTTTCAAATTCTCTCTTAAATAAACAGTAGTAGGTCCAGTATAAGAAACCGAGAGCTTTGAAGTACCTTTGAAATGAACCCAATATTCTCCCATCTTATTATATCCGCCCCCGTGTTCATGGCTACACACTAATTCTGATCGGCTATATGTAGCTCTTGTTGAGGGATGTTCGGTTTCGTTAATGTAAGGATGAAGCTTTTCATTACGAGTGAATGGTTTACCATCGTAAAAAACGATAGCACCAGAATCTAAATATCTTTCCATTCGTAAGTTTTCGTTTTGTAAATATTCAAGGAAATAATTGTATTTTTCTTCGGGGATTCCTTGCTCTGTGGCAGATGCTAAATCTATCAAGCTAGTAAGTTTTCCTTCTTGGAAACTCACGTTTTCGAGTAAAGTTCTGTCATTTTGTGTCAATTTTTCCAGTGGATAATTGGCATAGTCAATATAGCCAATTTCAGGTTCAAAGATCTCTGAATTGCCTGAACAACTCATTATTAAACATGCCCAAATTAATAGATGATTTTTTTTCATAATTCAAAGATTTATTAGTTTGACAATAACACTATACTGTATATGAATACAGCATGAGCGAAATATATTGGAAATATGAAAACTTAATTATAATTTCAATATTCCGGCGATAGCATATGAATCCCTATAAATACGAACTTTATTGGAACGTCCAAACACTAACTTGTATCGTACGGGGATTAGATTTCCTTGGTTTATCACCACAATTTGCGGATCATTCCCTTTGTAGACAGAATTATACCAAAAACTGACTTCTATTCGACCTCCTCGGTGTTGTGTTTGCGTGTAATCAAAGATTTTATACTTGGCACTTTGCATTTGCTCGACAAAATCTTTCTGGTAATTGTTTAATTCATCTTGATTATCGTATTCTGTGAAAGAGAGCAGGGAGTCTCCGCTCACGTGGATATATTCCGGTATGAACATACGCTTGTAATTGGTCGTAAGTGTTTTGGGCATTTCAATAACGTAGTTCCGGCTGTCGATTTTTGCTTTGATAGCTGTTGTAATTACTTTTTTCGCTGAATTTTGATTTAGCGAGGCGCATGACGATGACAATATAAGAATGATTATCGTCAAAAATGAGAGCGATGTTCTTTTCATGGCCATGATGATTTGAAAAAAATTATTAAATGTACTTTTTACGTCAATTCTAGCATACTGTAAATATATAAATAAAATTAGAAATAACAAAATAAAATGATGCAAAATAGCTATGAAAGCTATTTTTTTTGAATAGAAATATCAATGAAAACTATATATAATAAATGCATCTATAATACTGTTTATTTTAAGCATTTATATACCACTTTGTAGCGAAATGTGTTTTTAGCAATTTTGATATAGGTTTATTGTAAACTTTTTTACGGATAATACAGTGGTGGTATTCCTACTGTTAAGATCTCCGATTATGATATTTTATTGATAACAAGCGGGATAAATAATAAGAGAGCCGAAACCATTTTGGATAATGTAGAAGGTATATTTTTTACAGGTAAGGATTTTGATCGGGATGCACCTGTTCCGTTTATCAATGATGATATTAAGAACTTTAATAAGTTTATTGGAGAAAGCAGATATTTTTATACTCAGGTTAAAGAAGAGGGAATTATACTTTATAATAGTGGCAAATACAAACTTTCTCGAAGAAGGAAACTAAATTTTGATGAGATAAAGGAACAAGCGCAGGAGTATTTTGATAAAAAAAATGCTAATGATTTCTTGGATACGGCAAAATACAATTACGATAAAGGAAAATATAAACTCGTTTCTTTTTTATTACACCAAGCCTGTGAAAATTATTACTATGCTATTCGTTTAACTTTTACTCTTAGAAATAATAAACAGCATAATCTTTCTAAACTTTCATCTTCTGTGAAAAGATATTCAGATGAATTAGAAACAGTTTTCCACAAGAAACGATTGTTTACTCTCCTCAAAGCGGCTTATGTGGATGCAAGGTATAATCCGCATTTTGTGGTTACTAAGGAGGATATTGATAAGTTAATCCCTAAAGTAGAGTCTTTGAGGGAGATTACAGAGAGAATTTGTGAAGAATGGATTTATAGTTATGATGAGAAAAAATTAATCCTCTATTTTTTAATTATAACATTATCAATTTAATATGAATTTTTAAAGGATTTATAATAAAATAAAGTATTAGAAAATGATTAGAAAGATTGGTTTATATTTTCTCTCTTTATGGTTGCTGTTTTTCTTGATTATAATTATAACAGCCGATATACCTTTTTATTGGAGTAGTGACTGGGAATTTGTAGGGTTAAATTATTTGCTGTTAAACAATATTGTTCCAATGATATGTGTAATTGCTCTTCTCATTGGAGCTCTTTCATATTATGATTTTAATCACCGAATAACAGGTACTCCGGAATTATCTTTCGAGATTACAGAGATTGAGAACATAGATTATGAACATCTTACATTTCTGACAACCTATATAGTTCCCCTAGTTTGCTTCAATTTTGACAGTATTCGATATGAAATTGTATTAGTGATTGTATTGGTAGTGATAGGTATGATATATATTAGAACGGATTTATTTTATGCAAATCCGACCTTAGCTATTCTGCGATTTCGAATTTATAAAGTCTCAGGCAGTTTCAGAAATAATGAAACAAGAAATGGTATCGTTCTAATATGTAGAGAGGTGTTGAATCTAAATGATCGTGTGAAATACATCAAAATAGACGAACGAATTTATTACGCATATAAAGATAATACTTATGAATAAAGCCGAACTAAACCAGTCATTAGAGTTTTTAAATAATCCGACAGGAGAGTTACAAATCATTATGTATGCTTGTTTTGAAGGACGAGATGTGAAAAAATTAGACATAAAAGCAGAAGATCTTCCTCCGATAAGACAGATGTTTGTTGATTCCGTCAATAGAGCAGTAATAGAGAAAGAAGAGTTTTCAGTTATTCCGCTTTCAACTGCTGATGAAAGAGGTAATTGCTTTTATGAGTATGATTTGGATCTGCCTGAAGAATTACAAGTCTTGGAAGGGGTTATCGGAAATGATGATTTAGAAATCTTCAATTTCGATATTGATACTTTTTCTGATATAGAGGCTCTGGTTATTGTTCTTGCAGATGACAATAATGAGATATCAATCTATAAGAAATTATCTCCGATAGAAATACTGGGGCGTGGTGGGTATCTGTTGTGGAAGTCAAATCAACGACTTGAACGTTTTGATAAGCAATTATTAAGAATTAGTCCAAGCTTCCAAGTATTGCGAGTAGTAGGTAATGTTATCATATTAAATTTAACTACTATTGAAAAAAGTTTTGGATTCCATGATGTAATAATGAGAGAAGCAACTATAGGGCTTAATGCTATTAGGGATTTAAGTATCGTAAGTAATATAGAAACATTGGAAGAACTTATAAACAATGTGAGTTTTGCACGAAAACTCACTAGAATAGCAAGGAATTCACCTGTGATACAAAGGAGAATTCCAAATGCCAATATTATTGAATTTTCAAGAACACACCCTGCAATAAGTAATAAAATAAGGTATTCAGAAGATGGCTCTCAATTCGCATTAGATACAAAAGTTTCAAAGGATTTATTTATCAAGTTATTGAATGATGATTTTTTAACCTCTGAATTGACTCAACTTTATTATGATAGTTTAGCGAAAGATAATATTGAAGCTGAAGCCGAACAAATCGAAAACGAAGTAAATGAATAGTTTGCCGCTGAATTATACGATGTAGTAATAATTACAAAATTGAATAAAGGGGCTGTTAAGTAATGACAGCAAATTTTTCAAATACACCTAAAGTAGTCCACCTAATTTTTCATGTGAGCCCAAAAACCTATAAAATGAAGATAAAAGAAAAGAGAGTTACTTTCGTAACTCTCTCATTTCCAGTGGTACCACCAGGAATCGAACCGGGGACACAAGGATTTTCAGTCCTTTGCTCTACCAACTGAGCTATGGTACCATCGCTGAATTGCGAGTGCAAATATAGAGGTTTTATTTCAATCTGCAAGAGCTGAGGCAAAGAATCTCGAAAAATATTATTTCCCGCTTTGTCGAAGACGGATGCAGAGGTATATCATCCATACCATGATGACCATGGATGCATAGGGAACTGCCGGAACGAACAAGAACCATAGCAAAAAGCCGATGATCAAGAGATAGAGGTAGACAAACAAATATTTGTTGATTATCCACGGAAGAGTATGTTTCCTGAGGAAGAAAGCGGCGATAAGATTTAACGGATTTGCCCAAAAAGCATTGAAATTGGGGAACATTGTGGGATGTTTCGTGAAGAAACACAAAAAGACGATGAGGCACCCGACAACACCTGTCGCTATAAAGAATGGAATGGCGATTGCCTTTAGTAAACGCCGACTTTTTACTTTTTGTAAAAGTAAAATGAGTGCAAGCGTGCAGATGGCAAAAACGAAGAACGGGGAGAAGTACCAGGGAGTTGAAAGATCTTGTTCTGGGGCTTCGTATACCGTTTCTATTGGTTGCACAAGTGGAGCTCCATTATATGCTGCGGAATCTAAATGATACATGAGGTAGTCGGGAAGAAACATTTGTTCCCGGATGGTTGCAGTGGAAGTTGCGGGAGACCCGAGGATCGTGTGAATGCCCCATTGAATCCACGGGGAACGGCCTAGATATTCGTCCAGAAGATTCCAGAAACTTTTCGTGGAAGGTTGAGCTATCCATGTGATTTGATTGTCCGTGCTTTTCTCTATAATGTCCCGTACCCGGGTTGAACAGTTGTCATATAGGAAGTTGTAAAGGTATTCCCGGTTTGCTGGTTGATAGTTTTCGAAAAGTAAATCCATTAAATATTGTTTTTGAATGGAATCCAGGTTTAAGGTCTGGGAATACACGCTACGTTCATCATAGATGTAGGAGGATAAAAAACGACGGAATTCGGAACACGATAATTGGTAGGGGAGTAGACCACGTGCAAATTTGAAATAGAATCCTTGAGTTGCAAAATCAAAAGTCCCGTAATTGAAAACAATATCCATGTCGTTTGCCTTGTCAACCACCCGGATGCCCGTGTGTCCGAACAGCGAATAGAGTTCGTTACCCGGGGAACACGTCAGGATGCTGATCGTGGCGTCTTTGGACAACTTAATAGAAGCCGACGTACTCGCCGTGAGTAAAATCAAGAACAAGGATATGATGAATAGTTTTGTTTTCATGTGTTTTGATATTATAGTTTACACGGGGGATATTCTATGTCGCAAAGAAATAAAGCATTTCCGGGAACAGAAGTCCCTGCTTTGCATCGATCTTTGCTCTCGATAATTTGTTGGAATTGTTCAAGCGTGATACGTTTTTGTCCTACATCCAGCAATGTTCCCACGATGGCACGTACCATGTTGCGCAGAAAACGGTCGGCCTTGATGGTAAATATAAGTTGTTCATCCGTTTCTTCCCAGTTGGCCTCTATCAAATGGCAGATGTTCGTTTTTACATCCGTGTGTAGTTTGGAGAAACTGGTGAAATCCTTGTAACGTAGGAGAAGTTCACAAGCATTGTTCATTAACCGGATGTCCGGTAAGGGATGCGGCCGGTAGGCAAACGTGTAAGTAAACGGATTCTTGTTTTTATTGATATAATATTTGTACGTACGCGAGATAGCCGAAAAGCGAGCATGCATGTCAGGCTGTACGGCGTAAATATCTTTGATTGCGATGTTTTTTCCCAAGAAACGATTGAGCTTGTTCGTCAGGGCTTGCGTGTGGTCTATGACAACATCACTATCAAAGTGGGCCACGAAAAACGATGCGTGTACTCCCGTGTCTGTTCGTCCGGCTCCGGTCACGTTGATTTCCTGTTTTAGCAGGAGGGTAAGTGCTTTGTTGATTTCTTCCTGGACAGAGGGAGCATTGGGTTGTATCTGCCAACCGTTGTATTCACTTCCGTTATATGCTAATTCAATAAAATACCTGTGCATGTTTCCACTTTTTCAAGATTCAAAATTAACAAAATTCCGTGAGAGTAGAAGAACATGAAACGTTTTTTACTTTTCTTATTCTCCGGGTCGAGGGAATATCATCCACGGATAAAATTCAATTAACTTGCAACTTGTGACACGAGAACCTGTAACGGAAGATTATAAACGTTAATTTTTAACGCTTGTATCCTGACATTATATGCTGATTTTACGTTATATTTGTGAGTCCGTAGTATTTCAAGGGCATGTTAAATGTTGAAAAGGAATGAACAGTATTGTAGAAAATTTGAAAGAAATTGCTGGTAGTTTACCGGAAGGGGTAAAATTAGTAGCCGTATCGAAAACAAAGCCTGTGGAGGCGATAGAGGAGGCATACGGGGCAGGGCAGAGAGTATTCGGGGAAAACCGGGTACAGGAACTGGCGGAGAAGTACGAGATACTTCCTAAAGATATAGAATGGCACATGATCGGTCATTTGCAAACTAATAAAGTGAAGTATATGGCCGCTTTCGTTTCTTTGATTCATGGTGTGGAAAGCTTGAAATTGCTGGAGACCATTGACAAGGAGGGGAAAAAACATGATCGGGTGATCCCTTGCCTGCTGCAATTTTATATAGCCAGTGAGGAAACCAAGTTCGGGTTGGATATGGAAGAGGCCAAAGCCCTCTTGGAGAGTGATGCTTACAGGCAGATGAAGAACGTGAAGATCGTGGGCGTGATGGGGATGGCGACGAACACGGATGATGAGATGCAGGTCAGACGGGAATTTCATCACCTGAAAGAGATTTTTGACGAGTTGAAGGTAACTTATTTTGCGGGAAACCCCGAATTCAAGGAATTATCCATGGGGATGTCCGGTGATTACCGGATAGCCGTGGAGGAAGGAAGTACGATGGTGCGCGTGGGGAGTTCCATCTTCGGGGCGAGAAATTACGCGAATATATAATTTGAAAGATTCATTATTAACTATTTAAATAAATCATTATGGCAGATTTGAAGACGAAATACATGGGACTGGAGTTACGGAGTCCGATTATCGCGGGAAGTTGCGGTTTAACGTCCGACGTGGAGAAGATGGTCGAGATGGAGAAAGCAGGAGTGGGAGCCGTGGTGTTGAAATCTATTTTCGAGGAACAGATTAACGAGGAGACTTCCGGTGTGTTCAAGGCCGGTTACGGGATGGGTGATGCTTACCCGGAGGCCGAGGATTATATCAAGGCGTACATTCGTTCCAACACGATACAGAAGTACGTGGAATTGGTTCGTAATGCCAAGAGTCGTTTGACGATACCCGTGATTGCCAGTGTGAACTGCTTTAGTGGTGGAGAATGGGTTTCGTTTGCCCGCCAGTTGGAAGAGGCCGGGGCAGATGCACTGGAGTTGAATGTTTTTATTTTGCCGGTGAACGAGTTTAAGGAGAGTGCGGAAGTGGAGAACGTGTATTTCGAGATCGTGAAATCCATCAAGAGCCAGATAAAGATACCTGTTTCCGTTAAGATCAGTCATTATTTCACGAACCTTTCCGCTTTCGTGGATAAAATCAAGGCTTACGGGGCGAACGCGACCACGTTATTCAATCGCTTCTACGAGCCGGATATTAATATCAATACATTGGAGATGGGGGCCGCATCCGTGTTTAGTACGGCTGCTGAATTGAGGACAACCTTGAGATGGACCGGTATTTTGGCCGGGAAGGATAAGAAGTTGGAAATTTCTGCATCCACGGGCGTGCATGGTGGTGAGGCTGCAGTGAAGTTATTGTTGGCAGGTGCGACAACGGTTCAAGTTTGTTCTGTTCTTTACGAGAAGGGTATTCACGTGATCGAGGATATAAATAATTTTATCGGGAAATGGATGGACTCGAAAGCTTTCAAGACAATCGGGGATTACCGGGGAATGCTTTCCTATTCGTCCATCGAGAACCCGGATCTTTATGAAAGAGCCCAGTTCATGAAATACTTTAGTAATAAACAATATTAATTTATGAGAAGTACATTTATCTTGTTGTTGTGTTGCATGTGCTTTGCATGTGCGAAGTATCCGGGAGTGCCGGAAAAATATCATGCTTTGTTGGACAAAGCTTTAGAAACGTCGGGAACGAATCAGCCGGAATTGGCAAAGGCGTTGGAAAGTGCTACTCCGGAAATGAAGGAAGGCGTGGCCTTTTTGATTTCTTATATGCCGGAGCGAGATTTGAAAACGATGAAAGGGAATGATTTGTTGTCGAATGTGAAATTGGCCTATGAAGCTCGTAACCGTTTTGCCTGGGCGAAGAGTGTGCCGGATTCTATTTTCTTGAATGACGTGTTGCCTTACGCTTCACTGAACGAGGAGAGAGATCAATGGCGTGCCGATTTCTACAAAAGATTCGCTCCTTACGTGGAGAATTGTAAAACATTGGAGGAGGCAATTAAAGCCGTGAACAAGAACATCCGGGATGAAGTGAAGGTGGATTATAACACGGCCCGTGAGAAACCTGATCAGAATCCCTCGGAGTCTATTCGTCAGGGAATGGCTTCTTGTAGCGGTTTGTCTATTTTATTGACTGATGCTTTGCGGTCAGTGGGTATTCCTTCCCGTATTGCCGGGACTGCCAACTGGCATGATAACCGAGGGAATCATAACTGGTGTGAGGTTTGGTTGGATGGTAAATGGTATTTCACAGAGTATTACCCGAACGAGCTTGATCGTTCTTGGTTCCTTGCCGATGCCGGGAAAGCTGATCCCAAAGATCGTATGCACGCAATCTGGGCCTCTTCTTTTAAACCGACGGGGGAGAGTTTCCCGTTAGTTTGGGATTTTAATATTAAGTACGTGCCTGCTATCAATGTCACTCAACGGTATTTGGATATTTATCAAGAGGTTTATCAATCTCAATTGGCCGGAGGAAATTACGTACCTCTAAAAGTCATGATGTTTAAAGATAAACGCAATATGCGTAAATCTGATGATCGGGTAGCTGCCAACGTGGATATTTTCTGCGGTAAAGACCAAATCGGTGGTGGACGTACAGCCGGACCTAGACAGGATATGAATGACGTGTTGGAATTTATGGTGGAAAAAAATAAAGTGTATACTTTGAATTATTTCGATAAAAACGGTCAGTGGGTTGGTGAAGAAGTGAAAGTGAAAGAGAAACCGGTAGAAGTGAAATTACACTTGTAAGAAAAATAAGAGGGGGGCAAAAATCTTTTGCCCCCCTCGTTTGTAAAGTTTATAAAGTAGAACCTTCGATTCTAAAAGTTCATAAAGTCCATTGACCCTAGCGGGCGCCTTATCTACGGCAACTTTGTTGCCGATGGATTCAGTCCGAGGAACAAACCTTATAACTTTACAAACCTTACGAACTTTTGCACCCTTTCGTTTATTAATTCTTTGGTATTGCGGATACAATCTTGAGATTGTTGGCATCTATCGTGACATCGAATTCCCGATCCCCTTGTTCAACTTCAAAAATGTAAACGAGCGAACCGTCTGCTCTTTCTTCATAATCAATGTCGTCAATCCGGTAATTCGCGTAGGAAGAAGTTTTCAGTACATTCATCACGTTGGCTGGTACATTATTGTGTGAAACTTCCCAAGTGGTGACAACCCATTGATTCTGGTGGTTGAACACGACTTCTTTCATGATTTGTTGATCAATAATATCAATCTTTAGTAACCCTTTATCCTGATCGATTTCCACGATATTGGCCTGTGGGTATTTCTGCTGAATGAATTGTAGGACTGTTTTGGGAGCGCTCTCCGGTTGATATCCCCGTCCATCGTTATCCATGAGGGTTTTTACTAGCGTTCCATTTTCCAAGTAGTGCAAGGCAACTTCTTGTTCCCCGAGTTCTGCCTCGATAATGTAAATTGTCTCCATCCCGGCTCTTTCCAGCTTGTCAACATCTTCGACTTCCCATCTCCCGTATTCTCCGGATTTAAAACTATTGCGGATCACCACGGGCAGGGAGTTATATTTAACGTCACTTTCGGTCATCACCCATTGACCGTTGTTGTCAAACCACGCCTCGACTTCCGTGAAGTCGATATGGAATTCGGCCACTTGATACGTGTTTTTCACTTCCCATTCTACTCGTTTTGCTGAGGGATATTTGGCTTTAAAGGCACTCACGACGTTTTTGGGTGGCGTGTAGCTGCTGTCTTTGCAGCTACTGAAAGCAAACGTGGTGGAGAGTAGGATTAGTGCGGTAACTAATGTTGTTTTCATAATTTCTAATTTAAGATCCTCTTGTTTTACGTTACTGCAATTTAAATGTTACCTGTCTATCATTTTACAACATTTCCCTCCATATCCACTGTTACGTGAATTTCTTGATTGCCTTTTTCCAATTCGAAGATGTATACTTCACTTCCGTCTGCGCTTTCTTTGTAATCAATATCATCAATTTTGAATCCCGGGTTGTCATTCAGCACTTTGGTTGCAATGTCTTGAATCTCTTTTTCTCTAATATCCCAAGTCGTGTATAACCATTCGTTAGCACTATTGAAGTGTAATTCTTTTGCTTTGTTTTCGTGTAAGATGTCGATCTCGGTAATTCCTTTTTCGACTTCAATGTCTACGATGGTTGCTTGTGGATATTTCTCGTTAATGAAATTTTTCAGGACTTCAGGAACCGTGTTCGGTTGATAATTGTTGTTGTTGTCAATGTCTTCTACCGCTTTTATTAAAGTTCCGTCTTCAGCGTAGAATAAATCAAATTCCTGTTTGCTTTTTTCAACTTCGATCACGTACACGGTTTCCATTTCAATTCTTTCCAGCATGTCCACGTCGTCTACTCTCCAGTCTTTGTATTCCGATTCGTTGAATGCGGTTTGTACGGCATCCGGGAGATTGTTAAACAATATGTCGCTTTCAGTCATCACCCATTCCCCTTTGGTGGTGATCCATGCCTCCTTCTCGATGTTGTTGTCATAGAAGTCTGCCACGTAGTAGTCGTGTTGTAATTCCCAGTCGACACGCTGTGCGTTCGGGTATTTTTCGTATAGCACGTTCACGATTTTTTCATCCGGCGTGTAGTTATCGTCACTATCATCACAGCTAGTGAAAGCAAATCCGGCTAACAATAAAGAAACGAAAATGGTCATTCTTGTTTTCATGGCATATAAATTTTAATGTTTGTATTCTTTGTTCTAATTTCTGAGAACAAAGTAAAGGGGTGATTTGGGAAAGATTTGGGAATCGAAATTATTTTAGATTTAAAAATTTGAAGATTCTGTGATTTGATGATTGCCGATTAAGTGATTTTTTCCCCGTGAATGTGTGCCTTTTTTAATCACGGAATCATTAAATCGACAATCATGGAATATATTTTTAGAATCGTAAATCGAATCGATGTTTCCCATCGAAGGAGTAGGAAATGTGGAACTGGTAAAGGTGGACGATGCTTTGGATAATTGCCAATCCTAGCCCGGTGGAATCACTTTTTTTGTTGTCGGCTTGATAGAAACGAGTGAAAAGGCGGGATTGATCCAAAGAGGGACCATCCGTGCTGTTGGTGAAAGTGATTCCGGTTGATTGTACGCGAATAGTGATACTTCCCTCGTTTGGGGTGTGTATCATGGCGTTTTTCAACAGGTTCGTGATTAATATATTTGCTAGTGATTCATTCATGTGAACTTTACAAGCGGCATTTTCTTCCACTTCCACGTGCAGTTTTTTATGCTCGTAAATTTCTTGAAAATCTTCCACGAGTTCTTTTATGATCGGGTTGAATTCCACTTCTTTCGTTTCGTGGAATTGGCCATTCTCGATGCGGGAAAGGAGCAACAGGGATTTATTGAGTTTCACGATACGTCCCAGATTCCGGTGGATGTCCTCGATTTCTTCCAGTTGTCCTTCCGTGCAATCCGGCCGTTCTGCCAATAATTCCAGCTTGTTCCGGCAGATTGCTAACGGGGTCTGGAGTTCGTGGGATGCGTTTTCAATGAATTGTTTCTGTTGGGAATACATCTCTTCGTTTCGCCGGGTCATTTTAAGTATCGTCTCGTTTAGTTGGCGGAATTCTTTTATCTTGGTAGGGTTCTCCAATGGGGGATTTTTCCCGCCCAGGGTAAATTTGTTCAGCCAGCCCAGTAGTTTGTAGAATGGGGCCAGGCTTTTTCTGAAAACGACTTCAAAAACGATCAGTATACAAACAAGTAGCGAGACATACAGAATCACGATCGACCATAATATCGCCTCGATCATATCGTCCTGTTCCAGGGTTGAGATCATGATCGTTAACTCGTAAAACTTTTTATCCTCTCCCCGAAAGGCTGTCTTTAGTACTCGTACAGGATCAAAATCGTATTCAAGTTCGTAAAAACGTGTCGAGTCAAAGTATCGTTCTTTGTAATGAATAGCCTGCTCTTCAGGTATTTCTTTTATGAAGTATTGACTCATTAAATCGCTACTATTATTAATTGCGGCTGTATCCCTCAAAACCTGTTGAATAATAAGATGCTTGTAGTTTTCCAAGCTATCATCCGTCTCGTCCAGAATTTCATCCAGTATGCTAAAAAAGAAAAAGCCAGCCCAGAACGTGAGGATAATAATCATCACGATCGAGAGTTTGCTTATCGTGTGGTGGATGAGTTTCATGCTTCCGGTGTTGTGATTAGTTTATAGCCGAACCCGTACACGGCTTTTATTTCCGGGATAGCGTCAGCGGTTTTCATCTTTTTGCGTAAATTTTTCACCTGGGAATAGATGAAATCGAGACTGTCGGCTTGATCAATGTTATCACCCCACACGGATTCAGCCAATGTCGTTTTGTTGATCAATCGGTTCGGATTGGTGACAAAATAGTAGAGCAAGTCAAATTCTTTTCGATTGAGTTTCAGCTCTTCTCCATTGATGAACACGGTGTGATCGTCGGGACGGACGGTTAGGTTTTCAATTTCAATCTCGGTATTCCCGTCGGTTTGATGGCGTCGGATCACGGATTTCACCCTCGCGTGTAATTCTGCCAAGTGGAATGGTTTTGCGAGGTAATCATCAGCACCGAGGTCAAGCCCCGTAACCTTGTCTTCAATGGAATCCTTAGCCGACACGATGATCACGCTTTCCCGTTTCTTTAATTTCTTCAGCTCTTCCAGAATCGAAAGTCCGCTACCCCCGGGGAGCATAATATCCAGCAAGATACAATCGTAGTCGTAATCATTGATCTTTTGCAGGGCTGTAGAATAGTCTGCCGCTGTCTCCACGACAAAACGTTCTTTCTCCAGTGATCGGGTCATCACTTCTCGCAAGTCTTTTTCGTCTTCAATGATTAATATCTTCATGGCGTTGAAATTTTGTAGAACAAAAATAGTAATTTATTCTGGAAAGAATCTGGAATAAATTTTAAATAAGAGACTTCCGGAAGTACATTTCCAATTTATTCCTTTATATTTGCTGCGATGCAAAAAGAGGTTGTATGAAGGATAAAGACCTGTCTTCGGACATTCCGGCCGAATATACGGTATGGCTCGTCCCGTTGTTTGGGATAGTCATGCTGGTCGGGGCTATTCAGAAATGGAAATGGGTGTTGCAAATGCAAGGTACTCGCCCCTTTGGTTTCCTGTATTGGTTAGGATACTTGTGGGGAGAGAAAGGGTATCGTGTAGGGATGATCTTACTTTCTATAATCATTATTATTTGCGGGCTGTTATTGGCTTTTTTGATGTAATAATAATTTAAACAATAGAAATATGGAATATCCGAGTGTAGAGGCATTAATGAAACAGATCCGGGATTGGGCGGAAGAGGAAGATTACGATGCAATTATAGAGGTGTTGCCGGAATTGAAAACTCCCGGGCAATATTACGAGGCGGTATTATGCGTGGCTTATGCTTATTTGAACCAGGGATTTTACCATGATGCGGAAGAATGGTTACGTAAAGTGGAAGACCAAGGACATGAGAGTGGTGTTTGGAATTACCGGTTGGCTGTTGCGTTGATGCATCAGATGCGATTAGAGGAGGCTTTGCCGTATGCCGAACGTGCGGTGACGGTGGAGGCTGGTTACCCGTGGGGATGGTTGGTGTATAGCAAATTATTGTATGGATGTCAAAGAACCGAAGAGGCGTTGGAGGCTGCCAAGAAGGGATTAGTTTTGATGCCGGGGGATGAAGAATTTACTTCATTGATTGAGGATATTTCTAACGGCCTGTCATTTTTTGAAGTTACAGGTGTGGAGGAAGATGATGGGAAGGTGGAGAACGGGGAAGAGAAGGCCGGGACTTTTTGCGGGTCCGTGTTGCTAAACTCGGTAAGTTTCGACGTGGATAAGGTCATGGCAGATTTGAAGACGGAGTGGGGAATAGAGCCATCCGATAAGCCGGGAGATATGGCCAGTGATGATGCGAGTGCAGACGAATCGACCCGGGTGTTTTATCTCGGTGAAACTTTAGTGGCTATCAGTCTCATGCCGGCAAGAGTTCCGGATGGAGAGGCCGAGTATTATGCAGAGACAAATTATATGTGGCCGAAAGCCGTAGAGGTAACGAAGACGCATAAAGCTCACGTGCTGGTAGCTGTTCTTGCTCATGGCTTGCCTCCGGTGGAAGCAGGTAAGTTACACGTGAAAGTGATCGCTACTTGTTTGAAACAGCCCAATGCTATTGGCGTTTATGTTTCCGGAACCGTATTCCAACCGGAATTTTATATCGAGGTGGCCAATATGATGAAGGAGGATGAGGAAAACTTACCCGTGTTGACTTGGGTGTATTTGGGCTTGTACCGGAGCGAGGAGGGAAATAATATATACACGTACGGGATGACAGCTTTCGGGAAAGAAGAGATCGAGATATTGGGAAGTAAACATAATTTCCCCGAGTTGCAAAGATTCATGCTTGAAATAGCCTATTATGTTATCGGTTCGGACGTGACGTTACGAGAAGGAGAGACATTAAGTGTCAGCGAAGAACAAAAATTTCCAATTACCCGGTCAAGAGGGGGCGCCGTGGAGGGTATGACTTTGAAGATTGAATATTAATTGGGAGGTTCATAGTATTTGAAATAAGAAACGATATGAGTTTGGAAGATTTAAAGAATAGTTTGGGAGAAGATGTATTGACTTCAATGTATGAGTACTTGATCCCAGAGGAAGATGACGAGATGGAAGGATTTGTTCCGGCTTACGGGAAGAAAGACGTGAAGACTTGTGAGGAGATTCTGTTGGAATTTATTGATGCTTTGTCTCGGGCTGATGAAAACAAGGAGATCATCATGGGACAGGTTAAAGAAACTGTGCTGGCTTTGAATGTTTTGAACGAGAAGTGCGAGTATGAACTGATCGAGACGGATCAGCGGGAAGATATTTGTAAATTTATCATTACGGCCGTAAATGTGGCCGGGTTGAAGACCGATGAGGACGTGACGGAAGAGTGGAGAGAATGGTAGTTCTTTGACCGGAGTAACGTGATTTTAGGCGAGAGTGGAAGGTGAAGCGTATTTTATCGGAACCATAAGTTTGATATTATTGATGATTCGTTATCTTTGCTGTTAATAAATTCTAAGAATGATAGAATATGCTGTATGGATAGTAATGATATACTTATTGGCTTAAAATGTCGGGACGAGGTTGCATTATCGGCTCTTTTCGATGCATATTACGAGAAGTTGTATCTTTTCGCAGAGAAGTATATTTACGACTCGGATAAGGCGCATGATATCGTGCAGGATGTTTTTCTAAAAATATGGGAGAATGCCGAACGTTTGGAGTTGACGTCTTCCATTCAACATTATCTTTTTGTATCTGTTCGTAATGGTTGTTTGAATTACTTGAAAAGTCTGCAAATAGAGGATCGTAATAACCGTAAGTACGTAGAAGCTTATATCGAATCACAGAACGTGGATATGGTAGATAATGAGGAACTCCTCGTCCGTATTCGACAAGTGCTTGACGAGTTGCCGGAAAAGTGTCGGGAAGTTTGTCTATTGCGTTTTATGGAAGGATATAAGTATGCTGAAATTGCAGCTCGACTTGATATGAACGAGAATACCGTGAAGGCTCAGTTACACCGGGGAATGGAGCGTTTGAAACAGGCTTTTGCCGGGTATGAATACGTGCTTGTTCTTTGTGCTCTCGGTCGAATTTTTATGGATCGGTGATTATTCCAAGATGATATTCGTGTATTTAGAAACGGAGGCTCTCGTGTTTACTGGTGAGAGGGCGAACACGTAAGCGATACAGTTGGCTGGGGTAAAATCTTCGTGTAAAGGAAATTCTTTTGTTCCGGGAAGTCCTCGTTTACCTAACGGGTAAGCTAACGAGTCTTGCTTTTGAATGTCATAAATGACCAGAAATAAGTTGTCTTCGTCTTTGGCAATAGGACTAAGGGGCTGACGTAGCCATTCTGCATGAATGATACGTTCATTTACTTGAATAAGAACGTTTACTGCGGGAGGGGTTAGGTTCCCTGTTGTGAAGGTAAGTTGTTCCGGATGAAACGTAATGTTTAAGGTTTCCTTGTCAATTTCCACTGCATTTTGGTTCATACCGATAAATTGGACTCGGGAGGTAGACCATGACTGGTGGGGCGATCCGGCTCGTATTGCCGCATGAAAATGGTATGCTTGTTCGGAGAGTACTTTAAAACGGATTTGCTGGATGACTTGTGCCGTGGATTGTTTTTTACTTTTGAAATAGATTTTTCCCTTGGCAATGTTTTTTCCCTTATACCTGCATATCGTGACGTTACCCACGGAACCGGAAGCGTTATCGAAAATATGTGAATGGATGATAGCCATACTAATCTAAATTTGAGATTTTGGATTTGAAACTTAAAATGGAGTAATTGGGGTTATTTTAATTTTACCCTGTAGTAAAGACTATTGGTGAATGAGTCCCTGTCTGTATTCGTGAAAAAGGCATAGACATGGGCTTCTGTAGCTTCCGGTTGTTCAAGGGGAATATTGGCAATCCCGTCATTTCGGGAGATTCCCGTGTTTTCGATGATTTGTATTCGGAAAGGTTCGTTGTCATAGATTATTGCGAGTATGAGCTTGTCCTTATTTCTACGGTCACAAATCCACGGAGTAGTGTCCCAAGTGATTGAGAATATCCCTTCGGGAGCTTGTTGTTGCCGGAATTGAAAGGGAATTTGTAAATCTCCCAAGGTAAATTTTAATAAGGCGAAGTCTCCGACGTTATAATCCGAGTCAAAAGCTTTGATATTCTCCTTGACGAAAAGATTATAGCCGGAAGAGATGTCTCTGTTCGTCGCTTCCCTATTCCACGAGTAAACTAGGAAAGTGTTCTTCACGGATTGATAAAGTGTGACCACGGATGACAGCCGTGCGTTTTGCTTTGCCCGGGTAGGGGAATCTACATTGCCGTCATACGAGGGAAGTTTACGACCGAACGTTTTTCCTCTTTTTTTGTATATGACCATTCCATCGTGTCGTCCGCAGGCATCTTTTAATAAACCGGATTTAATTTCTACCATAACTTTGTTCTTGTTAATAATTGCCTATGTCTCTCTTGTTTCATTCGTGTTACTGACTAAATAGTTGAATAAAGATACGACAGGAATGACCGTTTGTCAAGTTAAATATCCTTTTCTTTCTTTAAAATGGCGGCTATAAGCGGGCGACTAGGCGGCGAGTAGGCGGCGACAACGCCTAATTGTCACCTAGTTGTCGAGCGATAACTATGTAACAAGGTATCGAATCTCTGAAGGATAGGTATTTTTAGGGATGGAATTTGTTTGATATACAAAATGTTTTACGAATTGTAATGTACATACTATCAGTGTTATATGTGGTTTTAAATTAGTTCGTAATCATTTCCCTAGAAAAATAGTTCATTTTTTTGTAAACATTTTGAGGAGGGAGTTTGTCTTTTGAGAGTAATGAATGTATAAATTAATGGAAACAGGAAAAAGACATATTGATTGGGAGGTGATTTCGAAAAGTTTCCGGGGAGAATTGTCTGAAAAGGAAGAGGCGGCTCTGGAAAGTTGGTTGGCAGCTTCTCCACGACATAGGGATTTTTATTGGCTGGCGTTTCAAGGAGGGGAAACGGATGCCATGGTTGGAGTGGATGCGTCTGTGTTGGAGGCAAAGAAAAACGAGTTGTTGCATCGGGCTCGTCTTGTGAAAGGTGGCATGAGATCTCAGCGATCATTAAAGTTCGTGTGGTATGCCGCCGCTGCAATATTGCCTTTAGTTATCGCCTTGGGAATGTGGGTGAATATGAACAATGAGGGGAAGAATGTGATGATGATTCAACGGGTAGAACCGGGTACGAGACGTGCCGTATTGGAGTTACACGATGGAAGAACCTATTTTTTGGACACGACTCAAGTGGTAGAAACAGGAATCGAGGGAAATCTGGCAAAAGCTGAAAAACAATTACTTGTTTATGCGAAACAAGAGGCTGAAGAACTGGTGTATAATAAAGTGATTGTTCCTCGTGCGGGTGAATATTCCTTGACGTTGTCCGATGGTACGCGGGTATGGCTGAATTCCGATTCGGAAATTCGTTATCCCGTGGCTTTCGGGAAAGACCGGAGAACGGTGTTTTTGAGCGGAGAGGCTTACTTTGAGGTGGAAAAGGATACGAGACGACCGTTTTACGTGGTATTGAATGGGATGGAGGTAAAGGTGTACGGGACATCATTCAACGTGAACACACATTACCGGGGAAAGATACAGACCACGTTGGTGGAAGGTAAAGTCGGGATTCGGGTGAAGTCGACGGGGACGGAAAGTTTCCTGCAACCGAACCAGATGGCCGAGTTTAATTTAGAAAATAAGAATGTCGAGGTGACAGACGTGGATACATACTATTACACGGCTTGGCGGGCAGGTGAGTTTGTTTTCCAAAATGAGACGATCGAGGAGATCATGGATCGTTTATGTCGTTGGTATGATACGGAGGTATTTTATGCGAATGATAGCGTGAGAAAGATGCGTTTTACAGGAGTTATCGCTCGTTTTACGAATGTGGCAGACGTGTTGCATCTGATTAGGGAGACGGTGACTATACAATTCAGTTTAAACGGAAATATAATTACGGTAAGTGATTCAAAATGAAACCGCGAGTCGTTGGTGCGAATCGCGGTTGAATAATGGATGTTGAGTGTGCATCCATAATGTTTAATATTAATCAACAAATCTATGAAAAAAATCAGAAAGTCGTTTGATTTTTCGAGTCTTTTATGCATCGAAAAAATGAAACAACCATTAAGGAGGTGGGGGGTAATGACGATGATTTTGTTCGGAATACCCTTTATGGTTTCCGCCCAAAATCAAAAAGTGACAATCAACGTGACGAATGTTGATGTACAGGTCGTGTTTAAGCAGATTAAAGAACAGACGGGACTAAATTTCGTGTATAATGCAGATCAGTTGAAGTCTATGTCCGAGGTTTCGCTGAAGGTTGATGGCGTGACGGTGGATGCTGCATTATCCCAATTGTTTGCGGGGACGGGTTTCGAATACAAATTCGATATGTCGTCCATCGTGATACGGAAGAAGGTGGAGAAGACTGGAGATCAGAAAGGACCACGGGAGGTACGGACTTTAAAAGGAACCGTGAAGGATGCGGATAAGCAACCGCTCCCTGGGGTTACGATTCAGATCAAGGGTACGGGGACAGGCGTAGTTACGGATGTTTCTGGTAATTATTCCTTGGTTGTTCCCAAGGATCCTAATACTGTCATTATTGTTTCGTTTGTCGGTATGAAGACCAAAGAGCAAAAGTTAGGTGATGCCGAAACTCTTAACTTTGTGTTGGAGGAAGAGAATCAGACGTTGGAACAAGTGGTGGTAAATGGTGTTTTTGAGCGTAAAGCTAATACATTTACCGGCTCTGTAAAGACTATCAGTAGTGAGGAATTAAAAAAGGTAGGTAATTCAAATGTACTTTCCTCGTTGAAGAATCTGGACCCTTCTATTCTGTTCATTGATAACATGGCTCTGGGGTCAGACCCGAATGCCGTGCCGGAGATCGTGTTGCGAGGAAAATCTTCTATCAATATGAATGGAACTGACTTGAAAGCCACGTACGGAAGTGATCCGAACGCACCGCTTTTTGTGTTGGATGGTTTTGAGGTTTCCATTCAGAAGGTGATGGACCTGGATATGGATCGGGTGGAGAGTATGACTATTTTGAAGGATGCTTCTGCGAAAGCAATCTATGGTTCGAAGGCGGCTAATGGTGTGATCGTGATTGAATTAAAGAAAAATCCTTCTGGGGATTTACGGGTGACGTATAATGGCAGTGTGTCTATCGAGGCGCCTGATTTGACTTCCTATGATTTGTGTAATGCAGCCGAGAAGTTGGAGATAGAGAAGGAATTCGGGATGTATGACGATGAGGAGGCTAATTATGACAATCAACGGATGGCTGAGAAAATTTATAATCAGAAGCTTGCGGCTGTTGTTTCGGGTATTGATACAGATTGGTTGTCCAAACCGGTACGCTTGGGCGTAGGTACAAAGCATGGTATTTCGGTGGAGCTGGGTGACCGGGAATTGAGGTCTATAATTGATTTGTCGTATAATAATATTAAAGGTGTTATGAAGGGGTCCGATCGTACGACAATTTCCGGTGGTGTTTCTTTATCGTATCGTCGTGAAAAGTTCCTTTTCCGAAATCAGACAACCATTACTTCCAACGTGGCGAATGATTCTCCTTACGGTTCGTTCAGTGAATACGCCGCATTAAATCCTTACTATACGCCTTATGACCAATACGGGAATATTTCTGAAAATATTGTTCCTCATTTGGATGCAGGAAATAGTGTCATGGTGAATAACTGGTATCAGGATATTGAGTTTGAAGCGAATCCGCTTTATAATGCCCAATTGAATACGTTGTTACAGGATAAATACTTTGAGTTTATCAATAATTTCGAGATCCAGTGGTTTGCCTTTACGGGCATGAAGGTGACCGGACGTCTCGGATTGACGGAGAAACGTAGCCGGGAGGATGACTTTTACCCGTCCAATCATTTGAAGTTTAGAAATCTGACCGGAGAAGACCAATATAAAAAAGGAACGTATAGGTTGGTGAATGGTGAACAAAGTAATTTGGATGGAAAATTTGACGTGCAATATACCAGGGAGTTTGCAACCCGTCATACGATATACGCCAATGCTGGTTTTAATATCGGGGAGAGTAAGTATATCACGAATGAACATAACGCGGAGGGATTTCCGAGCGATAAGATGAATGATATTATTTTTGCCCGTCAGTACGTGGAAGATAGTAAACCCAAGGGAAGTGAGAGTACGACCCGTGAAATAGGGTATTACTTGTCTTTAAACTATTCGTTTGATAACCGGCTTAATTTTGATGGAACTTTCCGTCAAAGTGCTTCGAGCCAGTATGGAGCTAATAGTCGTTGGGGGGAATTTTGGAGTTTTGGTGCTAGCTGGAACTTGCATAACGAGGCATGGTTGCAGGGAACAGATATTAGTCAGTTCAGGTTAAGAGCGACAACCGGTTCGACGGGATCACAGAGTACTGCGGCTTATAATGCTATCGCATCTTACAACTATTTCTTGGATAGTCATTATAATAATCTGTTAGGAGCTCAGTTGACGAGTATGCGGAATGAGACGTTGAAATGGCAACAAAAGATGGAGTATAATTTTGGTATTGATTTTAACTATAAGAATCGGTATGCCTTGTCTTTTGAATATTATATCCAGACAACGAATAATACGGTGAATCCAATTGACCTGGTTCCTTCCACGGGTTTTTCTACCGTGTCTGAGAATATCGGTAAGGTGGAAAATAGGGGATTCGATGCTTCTGTTTCTGCCGTGGCTTGGCAAAATCCGGCAGATCGTTCCTATTTGCGTTTTTCGCTGATGATGTCGCATAATAAGAACACGCTGAAGGAGATTTCGGAGGCCATGAAATCGTATAACGAACAACAGACGGCTTTGGCAACCAGTAGTAATAAACCATTGAGTAAATATTATGACGGGGTGTCCATGGACGCTATTTGGGCAGTACCTTCGTTGGGTATAGACCCGGCAACCGGAAAGGAAATATACTTGGTTACGGATGAGGATGGAAATCAATATCGTACGTTTACTTATGACGGGAACAAGCAGGTTGTATGCGGGGATGCTTTACCTAAAATCAATGGAAATGCGGGAATCAGTTTCGAGTACAAGGGGTTTGGTTTTAATGCCGTGTGTACTTACCGATGGGGAGGAAAGATGTATAACACTACGTTGGTGAATAAGGTGGAAAATGCAGATTTGAATGGTAATGTTGATCGCCGTATTTTTACGGGCAGGTGGAGAAAGCCCGGTGATATTTCTCCTTATAAGGCTTTAGGTAAGGTTTACGTGGCCAGTCAGGATGAAATGGCTTCTCCCAAAACGAACCCGACGACTCGTTTTGTGCAGAAGAATAATGACTTGACGATTTCTTCCCTTCAGCTTTCTTATGATTTTTTCCGTCATGGGTTTGTGAAACAGATGGGATTGGAGAGAATTGTGTTAAGATGCACGGTCAACGAGTTACATAAGTTTTCAACCATTAAGATTGAACGGGGAACGGATTATCCGTTTGCCAGAACGTTTGATTTGGCGTTGTCCATTACGTTATAATTTGTACTAATAAAGAAAACAGATATGAAACATTCTTTATATATGAGTCTGGCGATAGGTATCGCCTTTACCATATCTTCTTGTTCCAATTGGTTGGATGTACAACCCAAAACGGAGGTCAAGCAAGATAAAATGTTCGAAACGGAATCCGGGTTTAAGGATGCGTTGGTCGGTTGTTATATGTTGATGGGGGATGCTTCCATTTATGGACGGGAGTTGACGTATACTTTTTTGGAAGTATTGGCACAACAGTATGAGTTTGTCAACGTTTATAATCCTTATCAAAACGTGAAGTTGTATTCATATTCAACTTCAAATGTTGAAAGTATAATTAGTAATATTTGGTCAAAGCAATACAAGGTTATAGCTAATCTGAATGCAATTCTGGAGTTTATCGAGTACAAGAAGAATATTCTCCATCCTGTAAATTATGCCAATATTAAGGCTCAAGCGTTGGGTTTGCGTGCTTTTCTGCATTTTGATTTACTTCGTATGTTTGGTTGGGGAGATCTTGTGAATACTCCTTCCAATTTGGATAAATTGTGTATTCCGTATGTTACTAAATACAATAAGGAAACGACAAAACAATCGACTGTACGTGAGGTGTTACAATATATTCATGCTGATTTGGAGATTGCCGAAGAGTTACTTGCTTATAATGACGTTTATCATCAAAAGACTCAGGATGATGACTACGAGCTTCCGAATGATGACGGTTTTTATGACGCACCGAGGGGATTTTTTAATTATTACGCCGCAAGGGCAACTCAAGCACGGGTTTATATGTGGGAAGGAAATTACGAGGCCGCTTTGGAACGAGTTTCGTTTTTTACCAAATCTCCTAGTCCTATTTCTTGGGTGAATTTGGATCGGAGTGTCATAAATGCAACACCGACTACTCGTGATCTTTCATTCACGCCGGAGCATATTTTCAGTCTGGATGTACACAATATGTACGAGGCATTAAAAAGTTATATCGAGCAATTTAAGACGCAGTCCGGTTTGACCGTGACGGAAAATAGTAACTATTTTTTCCATACGGGTACCCGTGCTGATGAGTTGTTCGAAATTACTGCCGGAGGTGGCAATGACGTTCGTTATAATTATCTTTATGATCAGGTTGATCGGCAACATTATTTGTTCCTGAAGTTGAAAGAAGAGCCGGAAACTCAATCGGCTTCTAAAAATAAAATGCCTCTGATTAGAAAACCGGAGATGTATTATTATGCTGCGGAATGTTACAATCAGTTGAATGATCCGAAGAAGGCGATTAATATGTTGAATGAGGTGCGTCTGGCAAGAGGGATCGATATTAAAGATAATTTGCCTGAAACTTTGACCAAGAACGAGATTGAACAGGAGATCACGAAGGAGTGGCGTAAAGAGTATATCGGAGAAGGGCAGATGTTTTACTATTATAAGCGTTTAGGTCTTATGATCCCAAGTGCATCGGTGGAAGGGGATAAGGCGTTCATACTCCCTCTGCCTCGTACGGAGGTCGAGCTAGGGGGGCGTGAAGATTATAAAGATGATACAGAGTTATAATTTATTAAAACGGAATTAGATGAAATTTAATATATTTATTGGATGTCTTGCCGTTGTGGCTGTTTTGGTTGCCTCTTGTGAGCATGAAGGGGTAACGATGTACGAGGAGTCACCGACGGTTTATTTCGGGGAAAGTTATAGGTCATATACTTTCGTGGAAAACATGGACCGCATAAAAATAGGTTTTGATACGATAAAACTTCCGTTACAAATTTCCGGGTCTGCCGTGAATCGAGTTCGGGAGGTTGTTATGGAGGCTCTTTTGGATGATACATTGCACACGGCCGGGGCAGATATGTTTAGTATTGCTAAAGGTAGTATTGAAGCGAATGAATACAAGGGATATATTCCACTGCGGGTGAATTATTCTTCGGCACTGGACGATTCAGTGTATCAAATTCGTCTTCATTTAGTGCCTAATAAGGATTTTCCGGGAGTGGATTTGTCCGACTATTCTTTCACCGTTTCATTGACGAATAAACTTACGGAACCTTCTAATTGGAGTCGTTTGAGAAGGTATTTCGGGCCTTATTCCAATTCATGGTATCGTTTTATTCTGGAAACCACCGGACTGACTTCTATTCCCTATTGGAGTACGAATGGAAGTTCGGATAAGAATAATCCGGACCCTGAAAAGTGGACGATGACTTTGTATGAAGTAAAGGCTTATGCAGCCATGGTTAAAGTTGCGTTGGATGACTACAACCGAAAACATCCTCAAGATCCGTTGAAACACGAGGATGGAGACGAGAAAGGGAAACCGGTAACCATGCCTTGATGAAATTCCGGAAATGGTTAAATAAATAAAGATATACACCATGAAAATACAGACAATTATAATATTTCTACTCTTCCTGACTGGTTTCTTACATTCCTGTTATGAGGATAAGTCTTCTTTGAACTACACGTTGGTTAATCCGATTAATATTGATTTGGGTGGTGCAAATACGGAATATTCTGTTTTTGCTTATGATACATTGGAAATCAAGCCAGTTGTATACAAAGAAGGAGTGCGTGACACGTCTCTTTCATATCGTTGGACGATGAGTGGTAATTATATTATTCCCACGGTGTTGGATAGTACGATGACGTTGAAGGTACGGGTTGATTTACAGCCCCAGACGATAGCTTATAATTTGCTTTATGAGGTATGGGATAACACGACGGGAATTAAGCAGGAGCAAACTTTTAAGGTAAAGGTTGAAACGCCTTTTGGTTCCGGGTTGGTTATTTCGGAGACGGAGGATGAACAAACCTCTGACATTTCTTTGATTCGTGCCTATTGTTTTAGTTCCGGTTTCGCGAAAGCTCAAGATACGACGATGCGTAATTTGTTCTCGTTGGTTAATAAACGGAAGATAGCAGGTGTGGGAACGGCAATTCTTTCAACTACTTATGGAGTTTATGGACGTTTCATGACAATTGGTACGAATAGTAGCGTGGATAGAATTGATCCGTTTGATTACAGTTACGTGGATGGAAACGGGGATAGTTTTATGATCGACCCGAAAGATTATAATGTAACGAGTTTGGGCTTTTCTTCCAATGCGGGATGTATTGAAACTATTGTTATTGGGGGGAAGTTGTACACGCATTATTATCAAACGCAGGCGATCCATACTTTCTCGTATTACTTGTTGACCAGTGATATGTCGGATTACCGGGTTGGTTTGGCAACACAACCGGAGTGGGCTTACGGGTTATGTTTTGATGAGATGAACGGCCGTTTTCTGGAAATTCAAGGAACAAAATATCTTCGTGTGATAAACAGCAAGAAGTTGGAGCCGGATGCGGCTTTTGACCCGAATAAATTGCAGAATTTTACTTGTCGTGCCATGTTCTCGGGCCGGAATAATATTACTCACAATATTCTTCAAGAGAAAGATCCAGTGACCGGTAAACCGAAGCCGGACGGGAAGATTTATTGCTACGATACAAAGCAGGAGTATTATTATAATGATCCGGATTTGATGAACGGTATGCCTTCTAAGATCATCGATTTGAATGATTTCCCGGAAATACAGAAAGCTCTTTTCTTTAGTGGTACAAATAACCGGGATTATATTTATTATGCAACGGAGGATAAGGTATATACCATCAATCTGATTATGAATACGGTGACAGAGGATTATATCGTACCAACAACAGAATCTTCGGATGAGGTTATTACTTCTATGGCGGTTTGGTTAGGTTATGGTTCGATGAATTTCACGAATAATCAAGGTGAAATGGGGACGACCTCATCAGCGAATAATATGCTGGTGGTCACGACGTATAGTCCCTCTTTGAAAGAAGGGTTTGTGAGAACGCTTCCGATTTCTATTTATACCGGGCGTATAGAGGCAAATAAAGATTATCATCGTATGTTCCGTGGTTTCGGCAGAATTACGGCTACGACTTCGCAGAAAGATTAATTGTAAAAGTAAAGAATATGAAACATATTATATATTTACTCGTTTGCATTATGGTTACAGTTTCTTGTACCGAGGAAAGTAAATACAAAACTCCGGATGAGTTTCAATATTTACAGAAGAAAAATGCTTTTCGGGTTATAAAAATTTCAGGTACGAATAATCATTGGGGGGAGTTTACTCTCACGATGGAGTATGATAAGGAGGAATTGTCGAATATTACCCGTACGAACGCAACGAATGATACGGTTGGGGGAATAGGAATGATTCGAAGCACAAGTAGTATCACGTATGAATTGCAAGACTGGATACCTAGTATAGATAAGGATTCTATTCAGCGTTTGGAGACAATCTTGAATGAAAAACATGGTGCCGGGAATTATCGACTTTGGGATAGTCTTCCCAAGTCTGTTCAAGCTATCGAGCGAGTGACTGTTTATACGAATACGAATGGAAGTATAAAAAAATTATCCGTTCAAAGTTACCATCCTAATGAGAAAAGCGAAGCGGTAGGAGAGGATTTTGCTTATAGTTATATTTTGGCAACGACAACTTCGAGTATCTACGAGTATGATGTAAATAGTAATATTTATATAAATCGGATCATGTATGATGTACATGATCCGGTAGATAAAGAGGTGTATGAGCGTTCTTTGTATAAAATGGAAACCGAGTATGATGGAGGTAAAATAAAAGCGTTAGTATGGTTTACAGCTCCTGGCGGTACCGGTTTTTCAGAATTTGATCGTTATAGTTATACTTATAATGGAAATCAATTGTCGGAAATTCATGGAACGGATTTTACAAGGACTTTTACGTATAGTGGGAATCAAGTGACGGTTGAAACAAATCATTCGACGGTGGCTACTTATGAGTTAGATGGTGATGGTAACGTGGTTAAAATGAACGATGGAGAGGGTAATGTATATACGATTGAGTATGAACCCGGACATGGTAATTTTAGTCATGTATTTGTACCAGTAAGCGAACAGATGACAAATCCATTTTTTATAAAATAGAGATAAGTTTGGATAGGGATATGATATACACCCCAAAAGTCTGGATCGGACTTTTGGGGTGTATGCTAATTGGTGGAATTGGATTCATTCTCTTTAATTTACAAGTCTGAATTTTGATTTGAAATTTATTTGTGTATTTTTGCGGTTATAGAGAGGTGTTAAATGGAGTGTTAATTTAAGTAGGTGTATGGAAGTGGTCTCCGAAGGGGTATTAGAAAGCTTTAGAAAAGGTAGTGAAGATGCGTTTCGTTTTTATTACGAGATGTATTATCACGCTTTGTGTCTGTTCGGAATCCGGATGGTGAAGGAGGAAGATGACGTGTTGGATATTGCGCAGGATGTTTTCGTGAATCTGTGGAAGGCGAGGGTGACGATAGAATCGTTGGTTCATATGCGAATGTATTTGTACCAATCGATGCGACATCGTTGTTTGAATTATATGCGGGTGAAGAAGTTGGAGGAGATGTATTGTCATGAATATGCGTTGCTCGAATCGGAAGAGGGATTTGGGGATGCGGTCGTGGAGGAGGAAGTGCATCGGATGGTGATGGAGGAAATTGAGCAGCTACCGTTGGAACAGCGTCGGGTGATCATGTTGCATCTGGAAGGAAAGAATAATATTGAAATTGCTGAGATTCTGAAAGTTTCTGTGAACACGGTGAAGACGCATAAAGCCCGAGCCCGCCAGCAATTGAAAACTAAATTGAAGGATCTTTTCGTGATGACGTTCGTCTTAGGATTATAATCTTTGTGTATTTTTTAGAAAAAAGTGATGATTCGTGTCATCCTCTTGGTTGAGATCTTTGTATTAAGAATAGTTAGTGGGTGAAAAACCTGTAATTATTTGAATATGGAAAAAGGGATAGAAAGGTCTATAGAGGAAAAAATTCAACGAATAAAAGCTTATTGGGATGGGGTATTGTCTCCGGAAGAGGAGGCGGAATTTTTGCGTTGGATAGATTCATCTCCGAAGAATAAGGCTTTGTTGGATAGGGTGCAGGATGAGCGTGTTTGGTTGGAAAAGATTCATTTCCGGGAAAGAAATGATTTGGAGAGAGGATGGCATGGTATTCAGAAAAAGATGCAGAAGCGTCCGATGCTGTTTGTTCGTTTGATGCGTTATGCAGCCATGTTGGTTGTTGTTATGTTGACGGGATTGATCGCTTTTAGTGTTTGGGATGATGGAAAAGGTGATGATCTCAAGTTGGGTGTTCAGAACGAAACTCTTTCTGCGAAAGGTGGATATAAGGCCTATCTGGAATTGACGAACGGTAAACGTTTGGAACTGGATAGTTTGAGTAAATTGGAAACACATGTCGAAGGTGCCGTGATAAAAGCGGAAGACCAAGGAACCGTGATTGTTCATGAACAGCAAGGGGATTCTTTGGTGGAGAGCGTGGAGTATAACCGAATGATAATTCCTCGTGGGGGAGAATACAAGATCGTGTTGGCAGATGGTAGTCAGGTGTGGATAAATTCTCAATCTGTATTGGAGTTTCCTTCTCGGTTTACGGGAGGTGAACGGCGAGTAAAATTGAAGGGAGAGGCTTATTTTGAAGTTTCAAGGAATGAGAGTAAACCTTTTGTCGTGGAAGTTGAAGATAAAGAAGTCCGGGTTTTGGGAACTCAATTTAATACAAGTGATTACAAGGGGAGCTTTGTGACGACATTAGTTTCCGGAAAAGTGCAGGTTCGTGTTGGTGATGCGGACTATATTCTTCATCCTTCCATGCAGGCAAGAGTGGAATCGGGCAAGGTGGTGGTGGAGAAAGTGGATATAAAGGAATTTACAGCTTGGAAAGATGGTCTTTTTGTTTTTAAAAAGAAGAGATTACAAGATGTGTTGGATATTTTATCCCGTTGGTATGATGTAGACGTGTTCTATCAGAATTTAGATTTACAGGATTTACATTTCACGGGAACAATTCAGCGGCATAGTAATATTGCTGATGTATTAAAATTTCTGGAGAAGACGGATATGGTGAAGTTTACCTTGAAAGGAAGGACTTTGATCGTTTCTAAATAAAAAGCTGTTGAAAAATTGGCCCTTTTCAACAGCTTGGATAAACAACAATGTGTTTAATCTTTTAGTAAAACAAATTTATGAGAAAAAATCGACAAATGCGATTTTTGAGGAATCGTATTCTAAAAAAAGTGGTGAACATGATGAAATTAACATCTTTTTTGCTGTTGATTAGTTTTATGCAGGTCTCTGCAGCCCTGTATTCACAGGATTCCAAGGTTTCGATACAGGTGAAAGAATGCCCTATCGAACAAGTGTTTGAATTGATTGAAAATCAATCCAGTTATGTCTTCGTGTATAATCATGAGCAGGTAAAGAACGTGGGACGTGTTACGGCTAATTTCCAAAATGAGAGTGTCACTCAAATTTTGAAAATTTGTCTGAAAGGGTCTGGGCTATATTACGAGTTTGTGGATAACACGATCGTTATACGTTTGGGTCAAGAGGACAAAAAGTTCAAGACGATACGAGGTAAAGTGATGGATCGGGATTCCGTGCCTTTACCCGGAGTGACGGTGAAGATGAAAGGGATGACGATAGGGACGGCGAGTGATATGAATGGGAAATTTGAATTAACGATTCCTGAAGATCAGAAAGTTGTGCTTGTATTTACATTCATAGGTATGAAACAGATCGAGAGGGAAGTAAAAGTCGGTCTGCCAATTAACGTGGTCATGGAGGAAGATGTGGCCACGCTGGATGAGGTCGTTTCCTACGGGTATTATAACGTGGATAAACGGCACATGACGAGTTCGGTGACTTCTCTGAAGATGGATGATATTATGATGCCGGGGGTAAGTTCGGTGGATCAAATGTTGGAGGGGCGTGTGCCGGGGATGATTTTCATGCAGAATTCGGGACAGGTGGGTGCGGCTCCAAAGATTAAGATCCGGGGAACGACGACGGTTTTGGGGTCTCAAGCTCCGTTGTGGGTGTTGGATGGTGTGATTTTGTCTGATCCGGTGAATATTGACCCGACGAGCATCAATGATTTGGATTTTGTGAATTTGTTGGGGAATGCGATTTCCGGTATAAACCCGGACGATATTGACAAGATCGACGTGTTGAAGGATGCTTCGGCCACGGCGATATACGGTCCGAGGGCATCGAACGGTGTGATTGTGATCACGACAAAGAAAGGAAAAGTGGGAGCCCCGTCGGTTTCCTATTCTTTGACGGGGACATTCCGTCAGCGACCCCGGTACACAGACCGGGCGGTGAACGTGATGAATTCTCAGGAGAGAATAGATTATTCTCGGGATATTGTTGAAAATAAACTGGAGATCCCGGATTTGGAGAGTTGGGTTGGTTACGAGTCTGCCTATTATGATTACCAAAGCGGTAAAATCAATCACGAGGAGTTTTTGAATGCCGTTCATAAAATGGAAACCGTGAACACGGATTGGTTGGGGATTCTAATGAAAGATTCTTATTCACATAATCATACGGTGAGTGTTTCCGGTGGTACGGATAACATTCGCTATTATGCGTCTTTGGGATATAGTAACGAGAATGGTAATATCCGGGGAGAGAAAAATGATCGTTACTCCGCTCTGTCCCGTTTAAATCTAAACTATAAAAATTTCACGATGCAATTCGGGTTGAATGGTAGTACGATTAAAAAGGAATATACACCGGAGAAAGTCGGGGTGACCGATTACGCTTACAATACTTCCCGTAGTATTCAGGCGTATGATGATAACGGAGATCTTTGGTTTTACCAAAAGAGGAAGGCTGATGCCGGTGCTTACGATCAGTTATTCAATATTATAAACGAGCAAAATAATACTTACGATAAGATTAAAACGGAACAAATCGGTTTGAATGTTTCCTTGGGATATTACTTGTTTCCGGAATTGAAAGCTGAAGTTTTTTGTTCTTATAACGTCTCTAATTCAAACGAAGAAATATATTTTGGGGAGAAAACGTGGTATATTGCCGAGTTAAGGAAAAAGAATGCGGAAACGGGAGAAATAGATTTCGGAAAGACATTGTGTCCTTCCGGGGGAGAATTGCGATTGGATAACACGAAAAACGAGAACTATAGTTTCCGGGGATCTCTTACTTTTAATAAAAGTATCGACAAGGAACAGGTGCATGTCGTTTCTGCTTCCGTGATCGGGGAATTGAGTTCTTCGAGATATAGTGGCTTCAAGATTACGAAACGTGGGTATCTGCCGGAGCGAGGGTTGATTTTTGATAAAATCGAGTCCATGACAGATGGTAATCTTTACACGGAATATAATAAGTGGTTGTTGACTGATGCGGCAAGAGGACAACTGAAAGACAATCTGACGAATTTGGTGGGATTGATCGGTACGGCGACTTATTCATACCAGAATGCTTATATTTTCAACGTGAACGCTAGAATCGATTTTTCGAATAAATTCGGGGATGCCAGTAATGATCGGTTGTTGCCGATATGGTCTGTTTCCGGGCGTTGGAATATGCACGAGAATGTGTTGCGAAATGTGAGTTGGATTGATATGCTGGCGCTGAAAATGTCGTTTGGGTATCAGGGAAATATGTCTGCACAGGATTCTCCCCGTTTGATTATTAAAAAGGGAGGGACGGATAACGATTTCAAGGAATATTCCTCGACGATTGATAGATACCCGAATCCCAATTTGAAATGGGAGAAGACTTCAACTTACAACGTGGACGTGGATTTTTCGTTATTCAATAATAAAATTAACGGTACGGTCGGCTATTATTATCGTTACACGACAGATGCTTTCCTCTCGAAGAAAGTATCCGTGGTGAATGGCATTGATACTTACACGGTGAATAGTGGGAATTTGAAGAATCAAGGTTACGAGTTGACGTTGAATTTCGTACCAATCAACACGATGACAACGGTTAACGGGGAACGTCGTGGGTTAGTCTGGCGTTTTGACCCGAATTTTGGTTCGGTTTTCAACCAGTTGATTGATAAGGTAAAACATAAGGATCAAGTGTTACAGGACGAAGTAAAGTTTGAAGATTATTTGAATGGTCGGGTACAAATATCCGGACGTCCGGTGAACACGTTCTATTCCTACAGGTACAAGGGATTGGACCCGAAGAACGGGGCTCCGATGTTTTACGGGACAGAGGCGACGACTATCGTGAATGGGGAAGAAAAAAATACGGACGAGATTTACGAGGCGATGGATCGTGAGGACGTGTGGATGACCGTGATGGAACATTCCGGGTGTCGGGAACCGTTTTTACAGGGAAGTATAAGTAATTACCTCGGATGGAAGAATTGGGGACTTTCTTTTAACTTGTCATATAGTATCGGTTCGAAAATTCGTTTGTTCAGGTTGTACCCGAATCAAGGAGTTGTGAATGGACCGGAACAGAATCTTCGTCGGGAACTGGTAAATCGTTGGCGTCGTCCGGGAGATGAGTTGCACACGGATGTTCCCGGGATATTGTCGGGAAAGGATCACCTGGCCGCAACTTTCCCTTGGTGGCATGGAGAGACATACGATTTTTCCAAGACGTTGTGGGATATGTATGACTTTTCCAATCTTCGGGTAGCATCTGGTAATTATTTGAAATTGTCAAGTATTTCGTTGCGGTATGTCGTGCCGGAAAGTTTTTGTGAGAAATTGCGGGTGAAGTCTCTTTACCTGAATTTGAGTGGGACAAATTTATTTACCTTGTGTAGCCGGAAACTAAAAGGACAGGATCCGTCTCAATCCGGTTCTACCAATTTGATTAATATTTCCGTGCGTCCGACATATTCACTTCAATTAAATGTAACGTTTTAAGCAAGTAGAGTTATGAAAAGATTATTATTTGTTATTGTCGTAGGATGTTTCTTGTTTAGCTCGTGTGGGAATTTTCTGGAGGAGTACTCCAAGGATCTCGTGTACGCCAGTTCTTGCGAGGATTTGGACGAGATTATTATCGGTAACGGGTATATGAAAAGGAATGCAAATCAGGAATATGCTTATTACACGGAAAATGAACAGTATTACCCGTATTTGCACGTGATGGATGATGACGTGGAAGAGTTTCTCTCCGGAGCGGTAAAAATGTTGGCAAATGCGAATCCTGCCGTGCGATATCGGAATTTTTACACGTGGGGAGAACGTCCGTTTTCTGATATGACCGGGATGGAATTGGTTGATTCTGACTGGAAAAGATTATACGAGCATATCGGGTATGTTAACGTGATTATATCTTACGTGAAGGAGTTCGAGAGCGATCCGGAAGAAATTCGTCACCGAATTACGGGTGAGGCTCAGTTTTTACGCGGGTGGTATTATTATATGTTGGTGAATCTTTACGCTAAACCTTATTCAAAGGAGACGGCAGGAAAGGATTTGGGCGTACCTTTGAACATCACGGAGTTTATCGAGGACAAGTATTTTAGCCGGGATCCGGTGGAGAAGGTGTACGAACAAATTGTTTTGGATTTGAAGAATGCGGCAGATAATTTAGCTGGTGTCGTTCAGCCAACTTTTTACAGGGTAAATGAAGCGGCGGCCCGCACTTTGCTAAGTCGGGTTTATTTGTACATGGGGGAATGGCAGTTGGCTATTGACGAGTGTGACAAGGTGTTGGCCCTGGGATGTAAGTTGCGAGACATGAATGGTTTGGACGAAAAATGGTTGAATACGGTGAACTCTCCGGAAATATTGTTTACCCAGGGTAGTTACGCTATAGGAGGGTTGATGAATAATAATACTTCACGGTATGGTGTTATAGGAGGGGGACGTTATCGTGTTTCGGATGAACTTCTGACCTTGTATAAAAAATACAAGAACGATGGCGTGGTTGACTTGCGGGAAAGTGTATTTTTAGAGCCTTCCTCAAGTTATTGTCCGGGATATTTCTTTATTAGGAAGACTCCTGATTATAGTAATAATCGTAAAGGATCGGCAAAAGTTTACGATGCTTGTCTGATTCGTTCTGCCGAGGTTTATTTGAATAAGGCGGAAGCTCAGGCAATGTTGGATCAGGTGGATGCGATAAACACGATCAAGGTTTTGATGGAGAAACGTTATAAAGATGGCGTGTTGCCCGCTATTGACGGTTTGAAAGGAAAGGATTTGGTCGATTTTATCCGGGAGGAACGGCGTCGGGAATTGACTTGCGAGGGGCATCGATGGTTTGATTTGAGACGTTATGCCGTGTCACCTAAATATCCGGAATTGAAAGAAATCACGCATGGGGTTTACCAGTCCGCGATGGCGAGCATGAAACCGGGTGTGTATGACGGGAGTTACACGTTGAAACCGTGTGGTCAGGATAATGCTTGGGTGTTGCCGATACCGGATTACGAGATTATTTTTGATCGGGGGGCCATGGTGGATAACGATAAGCGGGAACCTCGGGAGAAGAATGAAAATTAATATTAAAAATTACGAGTATGCTAAGAAATATTTTTGTTGTACTGGGAATGGTGTTTTGCTTTTGCGTGAGTTGTGACAGGGAAGACAATGATGTAAAGGCAGTCGAAAATATGCGTGATTGGTATAAGGTCGAGGATAAACCGGGTGAGGTGAATCATTTGCTTTACAAAATGTACAAGTCTTATGACGTGACTATTTTTATTAATGATACTCTTGGCCAGGAAGAACGAGGTGTGGATGCCTACGGGGAACCTATTGTTCACACGGAATTGTTTGATATGGGGTATTACGTGTACGGGACTTACACGGATGGGCGAATGACGTTATCCGCAGATAGTGCGGCCATGATTGTTGCTATTAATATGATTGAAGATCGGGTGATTCCGCATCTGCCGGAGCCGGGAGCTTACCGACCACATTCTTTTTTGTTGGCAGATTCTGTTTTCTTGACGCAACAAATCGGTTTTTCCTATGTTACTTACGAAACGGATATTTATAGCCGGGGAATAAGAGGAATGGTGATTGGGAAATTGAACGCGATCAAGAATATGAGTGAGGATGAGTTGAAATGGTTCGGAGGGGAGATTCTGGCTGTGAAATGTGCGGACTGGATTCAGGAGTTTTGCGTGGATGAGTTACTGGATTTTTATAAAATATCCGGGGATTCTAATTATGATGAAACGAGTATGTTTGCCCCGGCAGATTGTCCGGAAGAGCTTGGGTTTATCAAATGGCTGGAAGTGGAGGTTTCATCCCGTAATTGGGTTAAGACTCCTACTAAGGAACAAGACATTCGGGATTATGTTGCGGCAACTTACGTTTATCGGGGAGAGAAGGAGAAGTTCTACGAGTTGTATCGTGATTACAAGGATATAATTAAGAAGTTTGATTTGATGGTGCCTTTAGTCGAACGGTTTGAGGAAGTAAATTGTGAAGTGAAGTAGGAAAAAAGCGAATCCCACGAAGTTGATACTCCGTGGGATTCTTTTTATTTGTTTGGTTTTATTGTTTCAACCACTTGTCCAACCAAGAGGCGAAAGTTCGTTGCCATAGGATTCCGTTCTGGCAACCCAATACCCAGTGACATTCTTCGGGGAAGTACAGGTACTGTGCCGGGATGCCACGCATACGGGCTGCATTGAAGGCTCCCATGCCTTGAGAGGCATCGATACGGAAGTCTTTTTGACCGTGGATCACCAAGATTGGGGTATCCCATTCTCCCACGAATTTGTGAGGAGAGTTGTCGAACGTGCGTTGAGCCACCTTGTTATTCTTTTCCCAAGGAGCGCCGCCCATATCCCAGTTAGCAAACCACATCTCTTCGGTGTTGTAATATTGCATTTCCATGTTGAAGATACCGCAGTGAGCGATGAATGCTTTGAAGCGCTTGTCGTGATGTCCGGCAAGGAAATACACGGAGAAACCACCATAAGAGGCTCCCACGCAACCTAAACGGTTTTCATCAACATAAGGCTCTTGCTTCATCTCGTCGATGGCAGAAAGGTAATCCTTGATGTTTTGTCCGGGATAGTCACCGCTGATTTGCTCGTTCCATTCTTGTCCGAATCCCGGTAAACCGCGACGATTGGGGGCAACAATGATGTAACCGTTGGCTGCCATCATCTGGAAGTTCCAGCGATAGCTCCAGAATTGGCTTACCGTACTTTGAGGACCGCCTTCGCAATAAAGGATTGCCGGGTATTTTTTGTTCGGATCGAAGTGGGGAGGGTAGATGATCCAAGTCAACATTTGTTTGTTGTCCGTGGTCTTGATCCAACGAGATTCTACCTTACCCATGGTTAATTGATCCAAAATACCTTTGTTCACGAATGATAATTCGGTGTCTTTTCCGGTTTTCGGGTCAACTTTGTAGATTTCTGCCGGTTGACTCATAGATACTTTGGTAGCAATGAGGTAGTCGTTCACGGGAATAACCGAGGTGTAATTGTGTACGCCTTCGGTTAATTTGGTGATAACACCGTCATTCAAGGTTAACCGATAGATCTCGTCCGTAGCGTGATGGTCTGAAATGAAATAGATCGTGTTGTCGTTACCCCAAGAGAGTGCCCCAACATTTTGATCAAAATCTTTCGTGTATTCTTTCTTCTCCCCGGTTTTCAAATTCATCACGAATAGACGAATTTTGTCAGCCTCGTAACCGTCACGTTCCATGCTTTCCCAAGCCATGAGTTCTCCATTGGGGGAGATCACTTGGTTTTGGTCGTAACCCATCATCCCCTCTGTAAGGTTGCGGGTTTTACCGGAATTCAAATCGTAAAGATAGAGGTCCGTGTTGGTAGAAGTCATGTAAGCGATTCCCTCTTTTTTACGGGCCATGTAGATCACGCCTTTCCCGTCTTTGGTCCAGGTGATCTGTTCTGTACCGCCCCAAGGACGAACGGGTGATTCCCATTTTTCTCCTTCCATGATGTCTTTACCCGTGGTAACCATTTGGCCGGGGATGTAATCTGCCACGAAAGGATGGGTGTAAGCCTCTACCCAGTCATTCCAGTGACGATATACTTGACCGTCGATCAAGCGGGCGTTTGCCTTCGGAAGATCGGGGTGAAGATCGTGAACATCTTGTTCCAGTTTCACGTCTTTCAAAAAAAGAAGTTTGGATTTGTCCGGGGAGAAAATAAAACCCCCGATACCGCCTTCGATATTGGTTAACTGGGTAAGCCCACTACCATCGGCATTCATTTCCCATAATTGTACGGAACCGGACTTGCTGGACATGAAGGCAATTTTACCGTCGGAAGTCCACGTCTCTCCGAATTCCTTGTAATCCGTGTCTGTCAGTTGTTTTGATTTTCCATCGGCTAGGTTCATCACGTAGATGTCACTGTATGAACGATCTTCTTCCTTGTTGAAGTAAGTCACGTCGTACACGAGTGTTTTTTGATCGGGGGATACGCTTACGCTACCGATTCTACCAAATGACCATAACACCTCAGGCGTCATCACGTCGGATGCTAGTTTCATATCCGGTGTTTTATAACTTGGTTTTACTGCCTCTTTCTTGCTGTCACACGACACCATTGCCAACAAGACTAATGCAGAACATAAATAACTTTTCATTGTAATTTTAGCTGTTTTATTACTCGATTTTCTTATTTCGTTGCCGCTTGCACGCCGTTTTCCATGGCTTCCACGATTTTTTGGGTAAGCTCTTCCGCCAGTTCCGGGTTATCCATCACCAGTTGTTTCACGGTTTCCCGTCCTTGTCCCAGTTTGCTTTCGCCGTAAGAGAACCAGCTACCGCTTTTCTTGATCACGTTGTATTCAACACCGAGATCCACGATTTCTCCAGAACGAGAGATACCTTCCCCGTACATAATGTCGAATTCGGCTTTCTTGAATGGAGGAGCAACTTTGTTTTTCACCACTTTCACGCGGGTGTGGTTACCGTAGATTTCCTCTCCGTCTTTGATTTGTCCTACACGACGGATGTCCAGACGCACGGAGGCATAGAATTTCAACGCATTACCGCCCGTGGTTGTTTCGGGATTACCGAACATGACACCGATTTTATCACGTAACTGGTTGATGAATATACAGCAGGTATTTGTTTTGCTGATGGTTCCTGTCAGTTTACGTAGTGCTTGTGACATCAAACGGGCTTGTAATCCCATCACGCTATCACCCATATCTCCCTCTATTTCAGCTTTGGGGGTTAGGGCAGCTACGGAGTCGATCACGATGATGTCGATTGCTGCCGAGCGGATCAGTTGTTCCGCAATTTCAAGGGCTTGTTCCCCGTTGTCAGGTTGGGATATAAACAAGTTGTTCACGTCAACTCCCAGTTTCTCGGCGTATGACCGATCGAAGGCGTGTTCGGCATCGATGATAGCCGCGATACCGCCTTGTTTTTGTGCCTCGGCGATGGCATGGATGGCTAATGTAGTCTTACCGGAAGATTCGGGACCGAAAATCTCGATCACACGGCCTTTCGGGTATCCGCCTACTCCTAATGCTCTGTCCAGTCCGATAGAGCCGGAAGGGATCACTGCGACATCTTCCACGACATTATCGCCAAGTTTCATGACGCTCCCCTTACCGAAGTTCTTTTCGATCTTGTCAAGGGTAAGTTGAAGTGCTTTTAACTTGTCTTGATTGGTTTCTGTGTTTGCCATAATTTATTGATTTTAAATTTTAGATTTTAGATTTGAACTCCCTCCCCCCTTCGGGGTACTTCCTCTATAAACAGAGGGAGAGTTGAGTTACTTACCATCTTTGGTAAGAGTTACCAGCTCCTCCTCTGTTCTCCCTCCCCATCCCCCCTTCGGGGTACTTCCCCTCAGGCAGGGGAAGAAGGAGGTGGTCGAAGGCCGGAGGAGTGCTTTATTTTATTTTTAATTGTTCCAGGATTTGTTTCGCATGATCCTTCGTGTTTACTTTCGTGATCACTTTTTCAATGATCCCGTTCTCGTCAATGACAAAGGTGGTGCGCACGACTCCCATGTAAGTTCTGCCATATAATTTCTTTTCGGCCCATACACCGTAGGTTTCCAGTATCTTTTTCTCGGTATCAGCAATTAGGTTGAAAGCCAAGTTGTATTTGGCAATGAACTTTAAATGAGAACTTGCCGAATCGGGGCTGACACCAACGACTTCAAATCCTTTTTCCGTGAGGGAAGAATAACCATCATTCAAGCTACATGCTTCTGCGGTGCATCCCGACGTGTTGTCCTTCGGGTAAAAATAGAGGATTAATTTTTTCCCTTTAAAATCTTCCAGCGTGATTTTTTTCCCGTCCTGATTTATGCCCTCGAAGTAAGGGGCTTTATCTCCTTCTTTTAATGGTGCCATATTCGTTTATAATTAGTGATTTACGATAAGGAATATAAACAATTTATGATTTGATAAAACTTGTTTACTTCTTTTCCCGTAGTCTATGTACAAAAGTAGGAATATTTTGGTGAAATGAAATAGAGTTTTGGAATATTTGTACATTTGCATAAATCTAAAAATAGAGTATGGAATTTATAGAAACGTATAATTTGACAGGGCTGATTATCGGGATTTGCACGTTCCTGATTATCGGATTATTTCATCCAGTGGTGATTAAAGCGGAATATTATTGGGGAACAGGTTGTTGGTGGATTTTTCTCGTTCTGGGAATCGTGGGAACAGTGGCCGCTTTGTGGGTGACGAACGTGCTATGGTCTTCTTTACTAGGCGTGTTTGCCTTTTCTTCTTTCTGGACGATCAAGGAGATTTTCGAGCAGGAAGAACGAGTGCGTAAAGGGTGGTTTCCCGAAAACCCAAAGAGAAAAGCTAGAAAAGAATAAATTTGTAATTTACGATAAAAAGGCGTTAGCTTTGTGTGTGGAAATCACTGAATCGAAAAATCATAAATCAAGAAATTAATACATGGATAGTTCAGCAATTATAGAGCGGATGAACCGGGAGAGCCGGGGTACATTAATGGCAAGTTTAGGTATAGAGTTTATTGGTATCGGAGAGAATTGGTTGGAGGCAAAAATGCCTATTGACGAACGGACGATGCGTCCCGGTAATTTATTGCATGGTGGAGCAATTATGGCATTAGTAGAGACCGTGGGGAGTGGATTAACTTATATCGGAGAGAATCTGGAAGAAAATCACGTGTTTGGAATCGAGATTAATGCCAACCACGTTCGGAAAGCTCAAGGAAGTTATGTTATTGGTCGTGCGGAGTTTATCCATAAAGGACATCGTACTCACGTGGTATCTGTTAACGTGACGGATGAATTTGGGAATTTGGCATCTGTTGGACGGATCACGAATGTGGTGCTGCCTAAGTCTTAGTTAATAGAAAGCTTATAGGATAGCAGCAATTTTACGTATTTTGCTCAGTTTTTCCATAAACTTGCTATCGTTTTTTGCCATTTGCAGATTGTAGCATGTTTGCATTTTAAGTAAAGGTTCAGCATCAATGTCTAAAGCTGCCCCTATAAGCATGGCATATTCTGTATTTAATGGACGTTTTGCATTTAGTATCTCATTTAAGACTGTATAAGATACGCCCATTTCTTTTGCAAGTTTCTTTTGAGAAATGCCTCTGTATTCAATTTCATCTTTCAAAATTTCTCCAGGGTGTGTTGGCTCAAAAGGAGTAATATTATTGGCAATCATTTTAGGGTCGATATTATCTATTTTGCTCATAACTTTTTCTATTTATAATGGTTTGATAATTCAATTATATTACAAATGGTAGTTACAATTTCGCCTCGCATCTCTGTTACTATGAATTCAATTCGATATTGATTGTTGACTCTAATGGAACAAAGTTCTTTTCTATTTCCTGATAGTTTTTCAAAATTTAGTCCGTTGTATTTGTAAAGTGCTGTAATGTTAGAAACGTTAATCATGATATCTATACAACGTTTGTATCTACGTATAATCTCAGGCTGAAAATGATGTTTTTTGTCATTAGCTTTTCCTGATTCATATAATTCTTTTAGATACTCTTTATCGAATGTAACAATCATATTAGTTGTTTCTTTGAATACAAAGATAGGGAATAAATTTTATAAATTCGCAAATTTGCGAATTTATATGATGATTTTGAGGTAGTGTCGTGGTTTTATACATAAACACTGATCGAAAAAATTTAATATAATCTTGCATTCCTGTTTGCTATTTGTTTATAGTTTGATACCTTTGCTATTGACTTACATTATAACAACCGCAGGGAGTTCCTGCCTAATTGTAGCAAGCATTTTTCATGCCTGTTACTCAACATACGGTTCTGTACCCCCGTGTGGTGTATTAATGTACCCACTGCTGCGGTTGTAGTGTAAGTCAACGGGAAAGGCAGAACCGTTTTTTTCTGCCTGACTTAAACCTATAACTTATGGAAAAGAATGATGTTTTGAGGGCGCAATCAGAAAATGGAGATGCGTTAGGTGGCCTGTCCACGGAAGAAATTGAAAGGCTGGAAAATTACTACATTTTGGAGGCAGAACGTTTAATGGCGTTTGGGGTGCAAGAGAAAAAGGAACCTTTAGAGGGTATGTTGAAACACTTGCGTACCGTGGAAAACCTATTACACAGTTTACAATTTCAGTGGGAGGATAGTATTTCAGTACTATATAGTAGTTTTATGCATTATGTAGTTCTGGTAGAGGGAAAAGAGAAGCAAAATCGCTTATCAGATTTGGTGATAGAGTTGATAAAAAAGATGAAATATCTCTCAAAGAAAGAACCTTTGATTATGGGTTTGGCACGTCAATACCAGCAACAGAGGAAAGAAGTAGAAGCTTTGATTGGTTTGAGGAGTAATGGACCTGAAATGTGACTATCATGGGTGAAAAGGATGAAAGTGCTTTTTCTGACGGGATGTCGGGAGAGCAACAAAGAATGTTTTCGAAAGATTTCTATCTGACTAAGTCTCAGGTTATGAGAAGGTTTCGGGGTAATAAATTGAGAGGAGATTGTGATGAAAATTTATTGGGAGGCTTACTCCATGAAATGAATGAAACGCAACAACTCTTGAATTGTATGCGACTTCCTTGGATGAAATTGGCTGATGCTTTTTTTCAAGGTTACGTTGATGTCCCCTCGTATAGTAAGGATAAGAGACTGTTAGCTTCACGATTAATAGCATTAATGGTAAAATTATCAAGGGAAACTTCTTTTGTTGAGAAATGGTTTGTGTACAACTCTTTTCAAGCGAAAGAAATTAAAGAATTAGAGGTTGCGTGTAAGATGCGACGCCTCTATAGTATTTCCATTGGTGATGAGTTATTGTACGATCTTTCGTTAAAACAATTAGTTGAAATTCATGATACGATCGAAACGTTTCTTGAACAAGGTGATACCTCTTTTCAGGAATTTGAGGATGATGATTTATGTGGAATTGATGTGGATATGTCTGTTTGTCGTTTTGCGGATAAAGATACTTATGGTGTTTCTTACTATATCGATACTTACGAGGGGGAGATGCACTTTACATCTTCCGAGCAAATAAGCTGTATTATCGAGCAAATGCAACAATTCTTGGATCGGATGGAAAAGAGAGAGTTTATGAATATTGAAGAGGCTACGGAAAAAGAAGAGGCTTTCATTACAATACGGGAAGACTATACCTCAAGAAAGAAAGTCTTGAACGAGATTCCACTTGTAAGCAAAAGTATTCGTCAATGTGATGGGGAGGCATTAACGGGAAGTTACACGATAAGTGCTAATGGTTTGTATTTAAATGATCTATCTTCCCCGAAATTAAAAGAAATTTCCGTGAAACTTGAAGAATTTTTAGAATCTGTAGATAAACAATGGAAAATACTTCGAACACCTGTAGAATGTGGGTTCGAATCTTGATTGGAAGGGTAAAAAGCAACTGGAAAAACAGTTGCTTTTTGCTATAATAACGAAGCACAAATATTTCGTAACTTCTCAAATTTGTCAATGTTTTTCTTGTTTTGTCGAGCCAGTTGTAAATTGTAGCGAGTTTGCATATTTACTAACATTTCGGCATTGATACCTAATGAAACTTCGATTAGCAAGGCGAAATCTGTAGATACGGGGCGTTTCCCGTTCAGAATATCATTAAGCATGGTGTACGAAAAATCTACAATTTGGGCAAATTGTTTCTGCGAGATTTTTCTGAATTCCAATTCTTCTTTTATGATTTCACCCGGATGTATTGGAATAAATGGTTCTCCTAAATTTCCCATGGTAATTTTTTTATTTGTAATGATTCGTTTTAAGAATTCAGCCGTTTGATTGTTTCTTCCAGTTTAAACATTTCATCCCGGAGGCGGGCAGCTTCAAGGAAATCCATTTCTTTGGCGGCTTTTTGCATGGCGGCTTTTGTTTTTTGCAGCATTTTTTCCAGTTCCGGTTTACTCATGTAAGCGGTAACGGGGTCTGCGGCCAAGTTCACGTGCTCTTCTTCAATGTAAGCACGGGAAGTTTCTTTTAGTACGGATTCCGTGGATTTCCGTATTTGGGTAGGGGTGATGCCGTGTTGAAGGTTATATTCCATCTGTTTTTCTCGGCGGTACTGGGTTTCATTGATGGTTTCCTGCATAGAGCGAGTGATCGTGTCGGCATACATGATGACTTTGCCATTTAGGTTACGGGCGGCACGTCCGGAGGTCTGTATAAGTGAACGGGTAGAACGTAGGAATCCTTCTTTGTCGGCATCGAGGATGGCAACAAGTGAAACTTCAGGCATATCTAATCCTTCACGTAACAAGTTAACTCCGACAATTACGTCAATTACTCCTTTACGTAAATTTTCGATGATCTGTACTCGTTCCAGTGTGTCCACGTCAGAGTGAATGTACTGGCATTTGATGCGAATGCGGTCCAAATATTTACTTAGTTCCTCCGCCATTCGCTTGGTGAGCGTGGTTACAAGAACTTTTTCGTTGATCTCAATTCGTTTTTGTATTTCGTTGATGAGGTGGTCTATCTGGTTCTTGCTGGGAACGACTTCAATTTCCGGATCAAGAATTCCGGTGGGACGAATAATCTGTTCCACGACAACCCCATTGCATTTTTCCAGTTCATAATCGGCCGGGGTGGCACTGACGTATATGGTTTGCCCCGTGTTGGCCTCGAATTCTTCAAACGTGAGTGGACGGTTGTCGAAAGCTGCCGGAAGACGGAACCCGTATTCCACGAGTGATTGTTTACGGGAACGGTCACCACCATACATGGCTCTTACTTGCGGGAGGGTCACGTGTGATTCGTCTACGACGAGCAGGAAATCCTGCGGGAAGTAATCCAGCAGGCAGAAGGGGCGGACTCCGGCAGCCCGCCCGTCTAGGTAGCGGGAGTAGTTCTCGATACCGGAGCAATAGCCTAGTTCCCGGATCATTTCCACGTCATATTTTACCCGTTCGTCCAGTCGTTTTGCCTCAAAGTGTTTACCGATGGAGTTTAAGAAATCAACTTGCACGACAAGATCGTGTTCTATGTCATGTATGGCTTTCGCGAGCGTGGCTTTATCCGTGACAAACAGGTTTGCGGGGTAGATGTTCAGATTTTCCATTTCGTCGATCGTTTTCCCGGTTTGCGGGCTGAACGATGTAATCCGGTCAATCTCATCATCCCAGAACTCAATCCGGTAGGCCATTCCCTCGAACGTTTCGATGGCCGGGAATATATCTACGGTTTCTCCTTTTGCACGGAAACTACCGCGTTTGAATTCCAGTTCGTTATTCACGTAAAGGGCATCCACCAAACGGCGTAAAAGTTGATTCCGGGCTATCTTTTGACCTTTCTGCAAGTAGATAATATTTGACCCGAAAGCAGTCGGGTCTGCCATACCGTAAAGACACGAAACGGATGAAATCACAATTACATCCCGGCGTCCGGATAGCAAGGATGCCGTGGTTCGTAACCGTAATTTGTCGATCTCGTCATTGATCATGAGATCTTTTTCGATATACGTGTTGGTAGTGGGTAAGTAAGCCTCCGGTTGGTAATAGTCGTAGTAAGATACAAAGTACTCCACCGCATTTTCGGGAAAAAAGGCTTTGAACTCCCCGTATAACTGGGCGGCCAACGTCTTGTTGTGACTGAGGATTAGTGTCGGACGCTGAACCTCTTGTATCACGTTGGCAATCGTAAATGTCTTTCCCGATCCTGTAACTCCCAATAATACCTGCCCCGGGACTTCATCCAGAAGTCCTTGCGTTAGTTCCTTGATTGCTTCCGGTTGATCCCCGGTCGGTTCGAATGCTGAGGTCAGTTTAAACATTTACTAATTTTAGATTTTAAATTTTAGATTTTAAATTGAAAATGTTGGTTCTTCAATTTAAAATTTACAATTATTCAATTTACAATTAAGAAAGTTTGCTCATGAATTTTTCCGGGTTGATGATAAAGCGGTCGTGGATGGCTGAGCCGATAGGGGCGGTTTCATCCCATGCCTCGATAGAGAAACGAATACGGCGACCATCAACCTCGGTGATGGTGGCTTTGCAGGTTACTTTCTTGCCAACAGCGGTTGCTTTTACGTGTTTGGTATTGATTTCGATACCTACGGTGTCGCTGTCGGCTTCCAACATACCTTCCAGGCATTTGATAGCCGTGTTTTCCATTAAACCTACCATTGCGGGTGTTGCGAATACTTCCAGTTTCCCGGAACCGTAAACGGCTGCCGTGTCTTTATGTTGCACGGTAATTTCTTGTGTGAAAGAATGTCCTATTTTTATTTCCATGATCTTTGAATTTGAATTGCAAAGTTAACTAATAATCCTGTATGGAAAGGTCGTTTTAAGAAGTTTTCACGTGATGTTATGGATTGTTTAAATTCGGTTAGCTGAAAAACAGGCGTACGGCTACAATGACAAGTACGACGAGCAGGAAATACCGAATGTATTTGGCTCCCCATTTGATACTGAAACGTACTCCTAACCATGCCCCAAGCATATTTCCACAGGCTAGGATAAGTCCGACTTTAAAATCCACGAGATCGTTCCAGATAAAGATTGCCAGAGCGATAATCGTGTAGAATAGCACGATAAATAGTTTTATAGCATTGGCTTTTAATAGATCATAACCGCATCCGAGAACCAACCCCGCCAGCAGGAAGAATCCGATACCGATTTGGATAAATCCGCCGTAAATTCCCAGGAAGAAGAAGATAATGTTTCGTAGCCACGGGCTTTTCATTTTTGCCTTGTCCGCATTTGCTTTAACCCAAGCATCCGGGTTCAAGAGTAGCATGAAAAACATGACGATTAAAAGTCCGGCAATGACTTTTTTGAATATCTCTTCGTTGATGTCCACGGCAATAAATGCACCCACGATACTACCGAGGGCCACGGGGAGTAGCAGTTTAGAATCGGTTTTGAAATCAAGTATTCTCTTTTGTTTAAAGCCGCTGACGGATACCACGTTTTGCAATAAAATAGCAATCCGATTGGTTGCGTTCGCCACGTTTGCCGGTAAGCCGATGAAGATAAGGAAAGGTACTACCAACATGGAACCGCCCCCGGCAAACGTGTTGATAAAACCTGCGGCAGTACCGAGAAGTATGGTGACGATGATTTCGGTTATTGTCATGGGGCAAAGTTAAGAAGTAAAAGTTTAAAATTTAATAGCCTGTTTAAATTTTGTTCAACAAAATTTTATCGTTGTTTGATTACCTCTAGGTCAGGCTAATGTTCTTTCGGTGTTCCTATATGTCTCCGTCTTGATTCGTGCCGCGTTCAAATGTATTTCCTCCGGCGATCACTCGCAAGTGACACGGAGAAAGCACGGAGAAAGCACGGAGAAAGCACGGAGAAGACCTAGCCAAACAATAGAGTAACAGCGAATGTCTCTTGAACAACTGACTCCCAATATTTTTATCTTATCAATGCGAAATTTGAACAGGTTCTAAAATGAAATATTTGAACTATTAGATTTATAAAGAGTATTTCCGGGGATAGCGGAAGCATATAGCCAAAAGAGCGGCAACACCCATCAAGTACGGGTAGTAGAGGTACTGCATGATGGCTAGCGGGGTAATGGAGGCTAGACCGGCAGCCATGAGTAATTGCGCCCCGTAGGGAATGATACCTTGCACGAAACACGAGAAGGTGTCTAACAGGCTGGCAGATTTCCGGGGATCGACGCCAAAACGACGGGCAATATCTTTAGCTATGGGGCCGGACATGATGAGGGCTATCGTGTTGTTTGCCGTGCATAAATCGGCGAAACTGACGAGGGCGGCAATACTTAACTCTGCTCCTTTTTTTGATTTGACATGAGTTGTCAATTTCTGAATGATGTAGGCAATTCCCCCGTTGTGGCGAATCATTTCGAGCATTCCGCCTGCCAGCAACGTGATAATGATCAGTTCTCCCATGCCGGAGATCCCCGAACCCATGGCGGCAAACCATTCCCAGAATTGAATGCTTCCGGTAATTATCCCGACTATACCGGAACAGAGAATACCGAGTAGAAGTACGATCATGACATTCACGCCAGCTAATGCGGTGGTAAGTACCAAAATGTAAGGAATTACTTTTAACCACTCGATCGGGGTGGCGCTGGGTGTTGTTGTTATTTCGCTGCCTTGGAACAGGTAAACGATAGTTACGAGGATGGCAACCGGGATGACAATTAAGCTATTGACTTTAAATTTATCTTTCATGTTACAGCCTTGCGTGCGGGTGGCAACAATGGTCGTGTCGGAGATAAAGGATAGGTTATCCCCGAACATGGCTCCTCCGACCACGATGGCTACCATGAAAGGCGTGTTTATGCCTGTTTGTGCGGCAATACCGACGGCGACGGGGGTAAGTGCCACGATCGTACCGACAGAAGTTCCCATGGAAAGTGAAATGAAACAGGCGGCAATAAACATCCCTGCGAGTAAGAGACTGTCCGGAAGTACGGATAAAGCGAGATTAACAGTCGCATCTACCGCCCCCACGGCTTTTGCCGTTTGGGCAAATGCCCCGGCAAGGATAAAAATCCACACCATGAGCATGATATTGCTGTTGGCGGCTCCTTTACAGAATAGGTCTATCCGTTTGTGGAGTTTTCCCCCGGAAGAGATGGCCACGGCCACAACGGAAGAGACGAGAAATGCCACGGTGATCGGCATTTTGTAAAAATCTCCCATGATGATAGAGGCGATCAGGTAGATACTTAAAAATACGATCAAGGGAGTTAGTGCCCAAAAGTTTGGTTTAGTTTCTTGTTGCATAGCTTAGAAAACTTGTTTTACAATTTCCTGAATATTTTCCGATTTCCCCATCGTGTAGTAATGAACGGCGGGAACCCCGTGTGCGATGAGTTCTTTACTCTGTACCACGCACCATTCTATACCGACTTGGTTGATCTCCTTGTTATTTTTGCATGAACGAATCTCTTTAACCAGTTCGTGTGGGATGTCTATACTGAATGTACGTGGGAGCATTTCCAGATGTTTGAATGTTGATATGGGTTTTAATCCCGGTACGATAGGTACGGTAATTCCTTGCGCCCGGCATTTATCGACAAACTGGAAAAATTTGGAGTTATCGAAAAACATCTGGGTGACGATATAATTCGCTCCCGCATCGACTTTCTTTTTCAGGTTTTCGATGTCACAGGCTTGGTTGGGTGCCTCGTAATGTTTTTCCGGGTATCCGGCAACCCCGATGCAGAAGTTCGTGGGAACTGCCTCTGTCAGCGTGTCATCCAAGTATTGGCCGTGGTTCATGCGAGTGATTTGTTCTACCAGTTCACAACTATATTGGTGTCCGCCTTCTTCGGGAGTAAAGAAACGTTCTCCCGGTATGGGATCACCCCGGAGTGCCATCACGTTTTCAATGTCAAGGAAATTCAGGTCTATGAGTTCGTTTTCGATCTTGTGACGGGTGGCTCCCCCGCACACGATATGAGGAACCATGTCCACGTTGTACCGTCTCATGATGGCTGCGGCCAGTGCCACGGAACCGGGGCGTTTTGTCACGGTAACTTTTTTGATCGTTCCGTCCGGGTATTCACGATATACCACTTCATCCCGGTGAAAGGTGATGTTGATGAATGGGGGTGCAAGGGCAATCAAGGGTTCGATAGCCTCGTATATTTTATTGATGTCTCCGCCTTTTAGTGGCGGTACCAGCTCGAAAGAGAATACCGCTTTGTCTGTATTGTTGAGTATGTCGATGACTTTCATAATTTTAGATTTTTAGATTCCAATAGTTTATCTATTTTAGAGTTCAAACTCCTCCGTCACTTCGTGCCACCTCCTCTATAAACAGAGGAGGAGTTGGTGACTCTTCCCGAAAACAGGGAGTATTCCAGCTCTCCCTCTGTTTATAGAGGGAGTACCCCGAAGGGGGGAGGGAGTTTGTTACTTTTATCTTATTTTAGAGTCTTATACGCTAAAATATTTTGCTTTAGGATGAGAAATCAGCATGCCGCATAGGCTTGTCGAGGGATAGATGGAATACCCCTCGGTGAGGCGTACCCCGATCTGGGCAGGAGCATCCAAGATGTCAAAGGCCAATTTCTTCATCGCGTGATCCGGGCAAGTCGGGTAACCGAAAGCGGGACGAATGATGTGAGTTCCTTCATTGACTTGTTCCTGCATCCATTCCGCGCAGGCTTCTGCCAACCGGGCACAGAGACTTCCTCGTAACAAGTGTTCAAAATCACGGCAATCATTGCATTGGTGATCATCCTGTACTTTCAAGCAGAATAGTCCCACGCTACCGATTCCTTTTTCTTTCGGGATGACAAAATCAGCCAGTGAAAGACACTCTTCCAAGTCTGCTTGCTGCCGGGGCATCGTGAATCGATATTGACCATCCAGAATGATGTCTTCATGCTCCGAATAGGCATCAAAGAAACGGATAATGATGGAAACGTCAAATTCATTTCCGGCGATCACTTTACCCAGCATATCCAGTGCTGCCTGGTAAGTACGGTCCGCCTCGTCGTTCGTGTAAATGATTTCCGGGTATATCCCTTTGAATCCCCAGAAATGGAAAAATGGTGTCCAGTCGATTCTTTCCACTAAATCTTCGAGATTCAAGCGTTTTACCAGTAGATTGTGTTCTCCGAAAGTTGTGGGCTCCACGTGATCCCAATCGTACCGAGGGGCTCTCCGGCGAGCCTCTTCGAGTGATATTTGTTTTTGTTGATGTTGATTGTACAAAGTTCGAATGTTTTCTTGTTCAACTTTTATTTCACGAATATAATTTTCCCGGTCATTCAGTAAACGCTTGATGATTCCCACGGTCCGGGATGCGTCACCGCCTGACACAACGCAATAATCGTATTTAGGTGCTAGTTTGATGGCCGTATGCACCGTTGAGGTCGTAGCCCCGCCAACAAGTAGGGGAACTTGTAATTGTTCTTTTTGCAACAGTTCGCACAGGTTTTCCATTTCCCCCAGAGAGGGCGTGATCAAACCGCTGACCCCGATAATATCTGCCTCGTGTTCTTTGGCAGCCTTAACAATACTCTGATTGTCAACCATGACACCAAGGTCGATTACATCCAGATTATTACAGGTCAGAACAATATTCACGATATTTTTACCGATGTCGTGTACGTCTCCTTTCACCGTGGCAATCACGACACGGGGGCGGCGGGTTACGTTTTTGCCCGATGCGTTGTGACGTTCGATTTCCGGTTGCAGGATGTGTACGGCTTCTTTCATAACCTTGGCTGATTTCACGACCTGTGGCAAGAACATTTTTCCTTCCCCGAAGTATTGTCCGACCCGTTCCATGCCTTTCATTAAAGGTTCTTCTATGATCTCGACCGGGCTGGCATAATGCGCGAGTGCCTCTTGAAGGTCTTCCGTCAGATAATCCGTGATTCCCTTGATTAGAGCGTGTCCGAGACGTTCTTCCAGGGGACGGTTCCGCCATTCTTCCTGTTGCACTGTTTTTACTTCTCCTTTCGTTTCCTTGTATTTCTCGGCAAGGGTGATCAGGGTTTCCGTTGCTTCAGGTGTACGGTTTAGTACGACGTCTTCCACGGCTTTCAGCAATATCGGGTCGATCTCGTCATATACCTGTAACATGGCAGGATTCACGATCGCCATGTCCAACCCTGCATGGATGGCATGGTACAAGAAAACGGAGTGCATGGCTTCCCGCACCGTGTTGTTTCCCCGGAACGAGAATGACAGGTTGGAGACACCACCGGATGTGCGGCATCCTTTCAAGTTTTGTTTAATCCAGCGTACCGCTTCGATATAGTCCACGGCATAATTGTTGTGTTCCTCGATACCGGTTCCGATGGCTAGGATATTCACATCGAAGATAATGTTTTCGGGAGTAAATCCGGCTTGCGAGGTCAACAAGTCGTAAGCTCTTTGGCAAATGTCTATTTTACGTTGGTATGTCGTGGCTTGGCCTTCTTCGTCAAATGCCATCACGACCACGGCCGCCCCCAGACGTTGAATTTCTTTGGCTTTGTAAAGGAAATCTTTTTCCCCTTCTTTCAAGCTGATCGAGTTTACAATGCATTTTCCTTGCGTGTTTTTTAACCCGACAAGGATGGTTTCCCACTTGGAAGAATCTATCATGAAGGCCGCTTTGGCAATATCCGGTTCGTTGCTGATGATTCGTACGAAACGTTCCATCTCGGCCGTGCCGTCCAACATGGCATCATCCATGTTGATGTCGATGATAGACGCTCCTGCTTCGATCTGTTTCCGGGCGATCGTGGCAGCCTCCGTGTAATTCTTTTCCCGGATAAGACGGGCAAATTTAGCGGAACCTGCCACGTTTGTACGTTCGCCGATATTGATAAAATTGTTTAATTCCTTATCCACCACGACGGTATCGAGACCACTCACTTTTAGTTGGTGGTTGGATGTCGGGACTTTTCTAGGGGGGATGTCTTTCAAGGCGTTTGCGATTGCCCGGATGTGTTCCGGTGTCGTTCCGCAACATCCTCCGGCAATATTGATCAATCCCTCTTTTGCCATATTCTGGAGACAAAGAGCGGTGAATTCCGGTGATTCGTCGTATTCTCCCATTTCATTCGGTAGTCCTGCGTTCGAGTATATACTGATGTAACACGGGATGCGTGGAGCCAGTTCCCGCAGGAAATGGTGTAACTCTTTCGCTCCGAATGAACAGTTCAGGCCAAAGCTGAGAATCGGGTAGTGGGAAAGGCTTGTGAACAGGGCCTCTAGTGATTGTCCGGTCAGTGTACGTCCGCTTTTGTCGTTTACCGTGGCGGAGAGCATCACGGGAAGATGCGTGCCTTTCTCTTCCTGTACTTTTGCGATAGCGTAAAGAGCGGCTTTCGCATTCAGCCCGTCATAGATGGTTTCAACCAGCAACAGGTCCACGCCGCCTTCGATTAATGCCGCCGCTTGACTGGCATAAGCATTGGCCAGTGTATCGAAGTTCACGATTCTATAAGTCGGTTGGTCAGGATCGGGGGCGAGGGTTAAGGATTTATCGGTTGGTCCGATACTTCCTGCCACGTAGATTTTACGTTCTTTGCAAGCGGATGCCGTTTCTTTTGCCAAACGGGCTCCTTCTAAATTGAGACGTGAAACCCATTCCACGCACCCGTATTCGGTTTGCGAGATTGTATTTGCGTTGAAGGTGTTGGTTTCTATTATGTCGGCTCCGGCGTCAATGTAGTTTTGATGTACCTGACGAATCACGTCCGGGCGGGTAATGTTTAGCACGTCATTATTCCCTTTGAGGGGAATCGGATGGTGTGCGAATTCTTCTCCCCGAAAATCGGCTTCAGTCAATCCGAATTGTTGTAAAGCTGTCCCGGTGGCACCATCCAGTATATATATGCGATCTTGTAAGTTCATTTTAATAATTTAGAATTTAAAGTTTAGAATGAAAGAGTTTTAAATCGAAAATGCCGTGTATCCCGATTTTGTCGTCTTTGATGCAGATGGCGGCAAGTATTTCTTGCGTTTTCCCGATTTTTTCGACACAGGGGGCAACGTCATCTGTTGTTTTGATCTCGTTGGCAAAGGCTGTAGCGTACGTGTCGGCTAAAGTACAATCTTTACAAATAATCATGACGGCATCTGCTTTCCCGAAGCTTAAAGAGGGCCCCACTGTTCCGGATGAAGTACAAATTCCTAGGGGGGCTTGGTCAGCCCGGATGGTGAACCCCACTTTTTCCGACAGGGGAGATGTTCCGGCAAATACGGAAATATCAATGTTTTCTTGTATGTCCGCATAGATATCTCCACCATTTTCCACGATAATTTCCCGTACTCCATATTTTTCTTTGATCTCTTGACCAATTCGACTGGCAACAGCTCCGGCAACCCCACTCATTGGGCCGATTCCGGATTTTTTGGACATCTCCGACATCTTTTGAAAAATTGTCGGGGCTTCCGGTCGTGCCTCGTAGGGAACGAGTGACGTGGCGTAATCGGGATCATTTTGTAAGTAAGCATCCATGCTTTCTCGTAATGTCCGGATTCGGGATTCCGTGAATGCGAGAATGCTTTCTTGGAAAGATTCCTGATCTATTCCGATCCACAAGTCTGTCTCTTTGTAGACGACCGTGAAAGAATGCCAGCGTTCTTTCTGCAAATGCTCCCGATATGTGCGATTTTTGTACTCGATCATAACTGTACTGATAGTTTGTAAGGTTTATAAGATCTGTGCATTTGTCTAGCAGCTTTCCGGATTGCTGAATTCAATCTTGAAAAGTTTCAACGGGCAAGCTTTCAAGCATAGTTTGCAGGCGATACATTTTTCGGGATTGAATTGTAGTTTCCAATCGGGAGCCTCGATAGTCAAGGCGTGGGAGAAACAGGCCGAAGCACAGTTTCCACAATTAATACATCGGGAGTCATCGTAAGATATTTTGCTGGATACCGGACTTACGGTTACCCCGTTATCATTCAGAAAGGCGATAGCCTGTTCTATTCTCAAGGGATCCGCGTCCATTTCGATCAAGAGTGATCCGGTTTTTCCGGGTTGTATCTCCGCCTTTAGGATATTTACTTTTACATCATAGATACGAATTAAGTCGTATGTCAAGGGTCTGTCTGTTGCGTCAACCGGGAAGGTTAATATTACTTTTTTAGTCATAGCCGCTATTAATTTTAGATTTTACTAATTATTTGATTCTGTGCTTTCCGATTAGATGATTATAAAATCACGTAATCGTTGAATCGGCAAGCACTTAATCTTTTTTCAATTCTCCATTTTCAATTTCTTGGAGTCCTTTTAGAGAAGTGCCTGTTGGCATGGGGCGAACGGGTTCCGTGAGCAGGAAGTCTCCTTTCTGAATCCATGACTTTAAAATCTCGGCAATTTGCCGGGCTTTTGACAAGCTGGCAACAGGAGCCGTTTTGATTTTATGGCCATTGACCTCGATCTCTCCACTTTGCAGGGCGGCGTAATTTGTTTTACCTAAAATCTTATTCCCGTCTCCGTAATCGACAACCGTGGTTTCTATTTGTTCATTTCGGATAGACACTCTGCGGGCAAGGTCTTCATCCAGAATCGGGATGGGGATGCCGATACCGACAAACATGCTTACCCCATATTTTTCGTAATAAACTCCTCTTAAAAATTCCGTACTCATATTTTTTAAGTCTCCGATCACGGCAATCGTGCGGGCATTGCTGGTGGGAATACCGTGTTCGTTCGTTTCTTTCGTGGAGTGGAATTGTGTTCCGTTCCAAGTGACGTATCCTTCTGTCCCGCAGAGGAAAATACGAGTTCCCAAACCGATCGTGCGACATTCCGGGTCATTCAACAGGGGAGATAATTCTCCGGCCGTGCTGTAAGAGGCGTTCCGCAATTTGGGCAACAAGGTTCCCATGTACGTGTATTTAATTTTATCCGTGGAGTTAGTAGCCACGTTATAATTCTGGTAGGCATTTCTGGGGTTGTACAGGATAGCCTCGTTGATCGTGTCTTTGGTGATCACTGTTTTGATATGTTTCCGGGGATAACAATCCGTACCTTTTCCCCAGGCCTCCAGCGTGATTTCTTTACCTGCAATCAGATCTTCTATGATGTGGGCTCCCCCGTAACTGGGGTTTTCCGGATTGCAATCAGTTGCTCCCACGTAAGTGTCCACGGCAGCCAATCCGCCACTGACACGAATGCCGTTCAATTCGATTTTTTCCATGCGAATCGGGGGATTAGCGTGTCCGAAGTTTAAAAATGCCCCGGAGGAACACATTGCCCCGAAAGTGGCCGTGGTCACGACATCCACTTTCTCTGCGATCTCTTTCGGGGAGAGCGTTTTTGCCAGTTCTGCAACCTCTTCGGCAGTCAACACGACAGCCGTACCTTTCTTGATTTTATCGTTTATTTCCGCGTATGTTTTAGCCATGATCTTGTACAATTTTTTAATGGATAAATTTTTGTTGGTGATTTTTTATCTGTTAGCTGCCTTGCAACTAATTGATTTCTAGGGATGATTTGATGGTATGCAATGACACGTTTTCACACGGTTTATCCTTGAAACCGATTCATGAAATTCTGAAAATTACCGTGTAATTTCCCAATCAAAAATCTGAAATTAAAAAAATCTAAAATAAAAAGTCCGGGGTATAAAAAATATTAGCGCATGCAGCGCATACGCATAGACATGGCGATAGAATGAATGAAAAGAATGCTACAATTTGTAGTGCAATAAATGCTGTTTTGTTTTGTTGTTTCTGTTTTCATTTTCTTTCAGCTTAAATTATAACTCCTGGTTCTCAGGTCGGGTTTTGGCACCTTGCAAGTGGCCTTGCAGGTTGTCGGAGTTTCCATGAGCCCGTTCTCTCGACTCCTCTTTATAATTCAAACAATCCTCGCAGATTGAATTGATTGGGACAAAGAAAAACAGAATAAATGAATAATGCAAGTATTTGGTAATTTTTTTCTGTAGTTTCCTAAAATCGAGTAAACCGATTTTAGGAAACTACACTAGAAATAGGGTGGGATTAGATAATCTTGAATCCCAAGGTTAAGTTCCATGATTTTGGAGCTTTCACCCCATCTCCGAATTTCTTTAATCCGAATTCGTAGTCAATATCGAAAGTTACTTTCCATACATCGACTCCGGCTCCGATTTTCCCGTTCCACATCATTTTGTCCGTGTTGAAATCGCTTTTTAAATCTTTCGTCACGAAAGATGCAACGGGACCAGCGAATCCGCGTAATTTGAATATGGGGAGTTTGAGAATGTTATATCCCACCATAACAGGGATGTCGATGGAGTTGTATTTGAATTTTCCAATAGAACCGATTTCGTCATTGATTTTACTTTCTTTGTGTGCAAAGTTCAAGGCTGGTTCTAGGTAAATACTCCCAAGATTGATTCTTGCGAAGGCACCTATCATGTATCCTCCATGCGAATCTACTTTATATTCTTTTGCTTTGATTTTTGCATCATTCCAACCACCGTGAATACCGATATTTATAGGTAAGGATTGAGCCATGGTGGTTAAACCGATGAGGCTGAAGAGAGCTAAAATTACTAATTTTTTCATACTGTCCTTTTTTGTTTTAAATAATTGATTTATCTATTTATTATATTCTATTCGTTTGAATTCCGAAAGGATGATGCCGGTAGCAACTCCCACGTTCAAGGATTCGGTCGAATAAAGACTGTGTGCAAAACTGGGAATTGTTATTTTGTGGTCCACCAGTTGTTCGATTCCCGCGGTAATTCCGTTTCCCTCATTTCCCATGACGATAAATCCCTTGGTTTGGAGATTCATCCGGTAGATATTTTCTCCTTCCAAAAATGTCCCGTAACAGGGAAAATCCGAGTTCGTGAACTGGGGGATGAAATCGACAAGATCCAAGTAAAAAACGTTCACCCGGAATATTGCACCCATGCTTGCTTGAACGGATTTCGGGTTAAAAATGTTTGCACAATCGTGGTCACAAAATATATTTCGGATGCCGAACCAATCGCAGACCCGGAGTATCGTGCCGATGTTGCCCGGGTCTTGAATACCGTTGAGGACCACGGATAGTGAGTCTTTTATCTCATCCGGGTTGTATGTTCTGACGGGGATTTCAGCTAGTGCAATGACTTCCGGCAGAGATTTGAAATTGGAGATGCGTCCCATCTCGATCTCGTTTACCTCGATCGTGTTACATTTTTTCACGTGTTGTTGATTGCTTTCGATCCAAGAGGGGCGGGCAATCAATGAATCTATTTTCATGTCGGAGAGGAGTAGTTCCTGTACCAGTTTATCTCCCTCGACCTTGTATAAATTATATTTTTCCCTGAATTTCTTTTTTTCAAGGTTTTGAATTACATTTGTTAGGTGTTTGCTAAGCATCGTTTTTAAGCTTGCTGGTTAAAATAAAACACAAACATAGTATTTTTTTGAGATTTTTGAGCATGCGGGTAGCGTACAAGATAAGTTTTATTTTTTTTATATTCTTCATTTTTTATTCGTGTTCTCCGACCAAGTATATCGGGAAAGATGAGTATTTGTTGGATCGGGTAAAGGTGAAAGTGGATGATTATAAGCTTAATCGGTCTGATTTGAAACGAAATATCCGACAGAAACCGAATACCCGGATCCTAGGGGTTGCCCGTTTTCATCTAGGATTATATAATTTGAGCGGGAGGAATGAAAAAAAGAAATTTAACCAATGGTTGCGACGTATAGGGGAGGCTCCCGTTATTTATGATCCTTTCATGACACAACGAAGTGCTAGCCAAATAGAATTGTATCTTCATAATAAAGGATTTTATGATGCGCAAGTAACGGATACTGTTTTTTACAAAAAAAAGAAAGCACTTGTGGAGTATTACGTGAAAGTGGGACCTGTTACCCGAATTCAAGAAGTGAAATTTGATGACAGGAGAGGACGGGAAAATCTGATTGCCGAGGAAAGCGGGTTGATGGCTAATTTTCGGCGGGATACGGTGAACACTCTTTTGGAGAAAGACGCATCGTTGGATCTTGATGTGTTGGATGACGAACGGGAGCGCATCACGAAGATGCTTCGGGAAAGAGGGTATTTCAATTTCTCGAAAAATTTTATCCAATTTTTTGCTGACACGACGAGTGTAGCGAAAGAAAATATGGCTAAAGTTTTTGTGCGAGTGGTTGAGAATGCCGTGGATAGTAATGCTTATAGACGTTATTTCGTGCGGAATATCAGTGTAAATTTTGATTATGATCCGATGCTAACGGCGGAACAGGTTGATTCCATGTATAATATGTTGTATTACAATGGTTATAGTATCCTGTACCGGGATAAGCTAAAGATAAAGCCTAAAATGATTATAGAAACTATTCAGTTGCAGCAGATGGAATTGTACGATGCCCGGAGGGTGATTGATACTTACGTGCGATTGCAGGCACTGAATCTTTTTAAGATGGTAAATATCGATTTTAAAGAGGTGGAGTCGGATGGCGATGTGAAAGCCTTGGATTGTGTGATTCAGTTATCACCCGTGAAGAGGCAGTCCTACAACGTGTTTTTGGAGGGTACGCATAATTCCGGAAATATGGGAGTGGGGGGTAATTTGACTTATAACCATCGTAACGTGTTCCGTGCGGGAGAGAATATTTCAGCCAGTATTTGGGGAAGTTTGCGGAAAGAACAGGTCAATGGAGAGGGAAAAATATTTAATACCTCGGAAATCGGAGCCGAATTGAAACTCGTGACCCCACAGTTTTGGATGCCGTTTTTCAAGATGAAAGATTTCCGGCGGAATTATGCCCCGAAAACTTCGATTTCTTTTTCGTATAGTTATGAATACACCCCGTATTATACTCGTTCTATTGCTAATGCCCGTTTCGGTTATTTATGGCGGAAGGCAAACAAGAAATGGCGGTATAATTTTGATTTGGTCGATCTGAATTACGTGTTGATGAAGGATGTAGATCAGAATTTTATCGATGGTTTGAAGAATGAATATATCAAAAATGCCTACACGGATCACATGATCCTTTCTGCCGTTTTCTCCGCCACTTACACGGATCAGCAGGTGAACGTGAAAACTGCGGATTATAGTTATTTTCGTGTAAACACGGAGACTTCGGGGAATTTCCTTTCTGTTATAGATGGGATTGCCGGGAGTAAAAGTTCTGCGAGTGGAACATTGAATGAAAAGTATTACAAAATCTTCGGAGTAAGGTATGCGCAATTCGTGAAAGCAGATGCTGAATATCGTTATAACTGGTATATCAACCGGGCGAATTCGCTTGTGGGACGTCTTTTTGTGGGGTGTGGTTACCCGTATGGAAACATGAAGGTGTTGCCTTTTGAGGAGGCGTATTACGGGGGTGGGGCAAACGACATCCGGGCTTGGCAGGCTAGGACATTAGGTCCCGGTTCTTATTTAGCTACAGAGAAATACCCGAATAGCGTGGGGGATTTCAAATTGGCGGGAAATATTGAATACCGTTTCAAGTTGATTTGGTTGTTGGAGGGAGCGTTATTCGTGGATGCCGGAAATGTGTGGAATATTAACCCGAAAGAAAATCGTTCCGGGGCAAAATTGAATTACAATTTCTTTAACCAGATAGCTATTGGCACGGGAGCGGGGTTGAGATTGAACGCTAATTTCTTTTTATTACGTTTTGATTTGGGAATTAAGGTAAAAGATCCTTCAATGCCCAAGGGAAATCGTTTCGTGTTGTTTGATTCACGGGGTGGATTCCGGCGTTCCGTGTTTAACGTGGCGATTGGATACCCGTTCTAAAAACTAAAAGATAAAAACTAGAAACTAAAAGATAAAGTTGGGGAACGTAAATCATAAAATTAATTAGGGGTTGATTATTCTAGAAATAATGTCGATATTTGAACATAGCTTTTATCTTTTAGTTTTTAACTTTTAACTAATACATATATCGTGGTTACACAAATAGTTGTATACTTGTCTTTGTTGTTGCAAATCGTGGCCATGGGATTTGCGATCAGTTTGTTTAAGCGGACGAAGTTTAATGCCGCTTGGATTTTGATTTCAACGGGCTTTTTTCTGATGGCGATTTATCGAGCGATAGAATTGGTTCCTTCGATGCATAGAGGGGAGTCGGAGGAGTTGTACCAGACGAAAGTGTGGTTGTCATTTGTTATTTCGTTGGCTTTTGCTATCGGGGCGTTTTATATACGAAAGGTGTTCCAGTTTTTACGTCGGCTAGATGGTATACGGAGTGAAACGGAAAAAAGGGTACTATCGGCAGTTATCCGCACGGAGGAACAGGAGCGCCAGCGTTTTGCCAAGGAACTGCATGATGGATTAGGTCCTTTATTAAGTGTTATAAAAATGTTACTTTCCGGTTTCGAGGAAAAAAATTCGCCGGAAGTAAACGACAAGATCAAGGGAAATTTGAAACAAGCAGTTGATGAGGCAATCACTAGCGTGCGGGAGATTTCGGCTAATATTAGTCCTCATATATTGAATAATTTTGGTTTAAAGGATGCCACGGAGTCATTTATTCGAAAGTTGCGTCCGGCTGAAGGTATTAGTATAAATTTTAAAACAAATATTGATAATCGTCGTTTCGTATATAACGTGGAAGTAATCATGTACCGGGTGATTTGCGAGTTGATCAATAACACGTTGCGACATGCTAATGCCAGTAAGATTAGTATTGACTTACAGTTACAGGGGGATGTTTTATACTTGGAATACGAGGATAATGGCATGGGGTTTGACGTGAAACAGGCCGAAAGTGATGGCGGGATGGGATTGAGCAACATGCAGTATCGGTTGAATTCGGGAAATGGAGATATTAAGATTTCCAGCGAGTCGGGCCGGGGAATGATTGCCAGGGCTTTTATAAAGTGTAAGTAAATCTTGTTTTATGGATAAATTGAGAATATATCTGGTTGATGACCACAAGTTGTTCCGGGAGGGGTTGAAGTTATTGCTTTCGACTCAGGATTTCGTTCGACATATTTACGAGGCCTCGAACGGGAGGGAGTTTATTGAGAATTTGTCGTTTGTTGATTGTGATGTCGTACTGATGGATATAGAGATGCCGGAGATGAATGGTATTGATGCCACGATCGAGGCGATGAAAATGAAACCCAATTTGAAGATTATTGTTCTTTCCATGTACGGAGATGAGCAGTATTATTACAAGATGATTGATGCGGGTGCAAAGGGATTCTTGTTGAAGAATTCGGGAATTGATAAGGTGGTAACGGCTATTCAGAAGGTGGCGGAAGGGGAGAGTTTCTTTTCGGAAGAGTTATTGGTGAATATATTGAATAATATGCGTGACAACAAAAGCGAAACACCGGAAACCGTGGATAATGATATTTCGGAACGAGAGCTGGAAATTTTGTATCACGTGTGTAAAGGATTGTCAAATCAGGAGATTGCGGACGAATTGTTTATCAGTAAACGTACGGTAGACAAGCATCGGGCAAATCTGCTCAGTAAGACGGGATGTCGGAATACGGCGGCATTGGTGATGTACGCGATTAAAAATAATATTATAGAGATATAGATGAATGGGATGATTTTTGCAGCCGGTTTAGGTACCCGGTTGCGGCCGTTGACAAACGATCGCCCGAAAGCTTTGGTGGAGTTGAAAGGAAAGACTCTGTTGGAGCGGGTGATCGAGAGAATGAGAGAAGTGCAGGTGGAGCGGTTAGTGATTAATATTCATCATTTTGCCGATCAGGTAGAACACTTTCTGAAAGAGAAAGGAGATTTCGGTATGGACATCGTTTTGTCCGATGAACGAGATGAGTTACTGGATACGGGAGGAGGGGTTTTGAAGGCCCGGGAATTATTTATTCCGGGGAAACCCGTGCTTATTCATAATGTGGATATTTTAACGGACTTGGATTTGAAGGCGCTCGTTCGTCAGCATGAATCACGTGAGGCATACGCCACGTTGGTCGTGCAACAGGCAGTTGCAGATCGGGTATTGAAGTTTAATCATGGTGTTTTGAAAGGTTGGGAGAACAAGCGAACCGGGGAGCAGAAGATCGTGGACGAAGGCTTTTACGGGGCCACGGAGTTCAATTACTGCGGGATCCAGATTCTTAGCCCGGAATATTTAAAGCATATCATTCATCAGGGAGTATTCTCTATCATCGACGAGCATCTGGCGCAGGCAAGAGAACATCCTATCGAGCTTTTTCGGCACGATGGCCGATGTCTCGACTTGGGTACCCCGGAGGCCATAAAAGAAGCGAGTAATTTTAGATTTAGTGATTTATGATTTTAGGTTGAGAGATTAAAAGAAGGGATAGCTTGTGTGGCTGGAATTTAAAATCTAAAATCATTAAATCTAAAATTATTAAAGGCTTCTGTTTCCTGGGATTAGTTTTATCCTGTTCGTGTCTTCGAAGAACCTGAAATACATGTAGAGTTTGTAATTAAAATCAAACCCGTAATCTCTGTTCAAGCTGTAATCGATGTAACTGTTGATTCTCGGATCTCCGGCAGCATACCTTCTGTTCCATTCGATAGCATACTGGTGATTCATACTTTGATAATAACTTTCTGAGTGCTGACTGGCCATGCTCTGGTGACTTGTCAACCAAAAATCGAATCCCGAATCAAAAACAATTAATTCGTATTGCGCTGAATCTTTGATAGCGCAACGCCCCTTTTTATTTTGGGCTACCTCTTTTTGAGATGCACAGGAGAAAAATAGGGCAAGCATAAGGAGTAAACCGAATATTCTCATCATGTTTGATTTAAGTTATGCACTACTTTCCCCTAAGGTAAGAAAAAAAAATGAAAAAACGGCTGATTCAGCCGTTTTTATCTTTATTTTACAGCGATGGTTTCAATTTCAACCATAGCACCCATCGGGAGAGCTTTTACGGCAAAAGCTGCACGGGCAGGACAATCTGTCTTGTAATATTTAGCATAGATTTCGTTCATATCAGCGAAATAAGACATATCTCCCAACAGGCAAGTTGATTTAACAACGTTGTCAAAAGTATATCCGGCTTCTTCCAGGATGTAACCGATGTTTTTCAAACATTGTTCTGTTTGTTCTTTTACTCCACCTTCAACGAATTTTCCGGTATTCACGTCAATAGGAAGTTGACCACTGATGTAAAGCGTTCCGTTTGCTTCAATTGCTTGACTGTAAGGACCGATGGCTTTCGGTGCTTTCGGTGAGTTGATTACTTTTTTCATAATAACTTTATTTTATCAATTAAAAAATAGATTTCAGTTTCTTTGTCGCGAATATAACGAAAATCAAGTTGTGATTTCTTCGTGACGGGTAAAATAAAAAACTAAAAGTTGAGACATCTGCCTCAACTTTTAGTTTTTTATCCTCAATTACAAGTATGATTAGTAATTGTTTTTCTTTTCTTCGAAATATGCTTGAGGGTGAGCGCAAGCGGGACACGCTTTCGGGGCTGTTTTGCCTTCGTAAACGAAACCGCAGTTACGGCATTGCCACAGGATCACTTCGTCTCTCTCGAATACTTTACCGGCTTCAACACGAGCTAAAAGCGTTCTGTAACGAGCCTCGTGTTCTGCTTCTACTTTAGCGATGTTACGGAACACGGTTGCAATGGCAGTAAATCCTTCTTCTTCGGCAACTTTAGCGAATTCCGGGTAGAGATCTGACCATTCTTCGTTTTCCCCTTCTGCAGCAGCTTTCAAGTTCTCTGCGGTTGTTCCGATTACACCGGCGGGATAAGAAGCGGTGATTTCAACCATTCCGCCTTCCAAGAATTTAAAAAATCTCTTAGCATGTTCTTTTTCTTGTTCGGCAGTCTCCATGAATACTCCTGCGATTTGTTCGAATCCTTCTTTTTTGGCTACACTAGCGAAAAAGGTATAACGACTTCTGGCTTGTGATTCGCCTGCAAATGATTTCAATAAATTTTGTTCTGTTTTTGTTCCTTTAATGCTCATAAATTTAATTTTTTTAGTGGTTCTGTTTTGATTGCACAATTATATGACAATTTGTTTGTCAATACAAATATTTAGTTTTTATCATATGATAGAAAATTACTATAAAGTGTAATTTTTCTTATCATTGATTTGCTACTGTAATCCCATGTCAGGCATTTTTCTGAATAGAATAATCCGTGATTCCTAAACTTTCGTAGGTCTTCATGAGAGCTTCGTCGTCATCCGTGATCACGAGTAACTTATCCCCGGTATGTAGTTTGGTTTTTCCCTTGGGAACACAATATGAATCATTCTTTTTAATCAAGGCGACCAACGTGTTATCAGGTAATACCAAATCCATTAATTTGTCGCCTTTTGCCAGCATGGAAGGGATGACTTCAATTTCGGACATGGCGGTTTTAATTTCTTCGGGTAGTTCAACGTTAAAGACGTTTTTACGTTCTTCGGGGGTTGACAAACCGAGTAGTTTCGCCATGAAACTGACTGTTGTTCCCTGTATAACCAAAGAAAGAATGGTAATGAAGAACACCACGTTAAATATTAATGATGCATGCTGAATATTTGCGATTAGGGGGTAGGTGGCAAAAATGATAGGAACAGCTCCTCGTAAACCCACCCATGAGACGTATGCCCGTGCTTTAGTTGTCATCTTTCGGAATGGAAGAAGGCATAAAAATACACTTATCGGGCGTGCCAGTATGATCATGAATATTCCAATAAGAATACTTAATACTGCAACCGGGAGTAATTCTGCCGGGTTTACTAAAAGTCCTAATGTGAGGAACATTACAATCTGGAATAGCCAAGTAATACCATCAAAGAAGGTGGTAAGACTTTTTTTGTGTACTACTTTATGATTTCCAACTACTAATCCGGCTAAATAAACAGCTAAGTAACCGTTACCTTTTACTAGATCAGTAAACGAGAAAATGAAGAACACGAAGGCTAGTAAAAGAACGGGATATAGTGATTGGTTGATGTTTAGCTTATTGATACAGTACACGGCCAATCTTCCTAACAGGTAACCGGATACGGCACCGATACTCATCTGCATGATGAATTGCAGTATCGTGTTACTTAAGCTACTTTCTCCTGATTGAATAATCCCAATAAGCAATATTGTTAACATATAGGCCATCGGGTCATTACTACCACTTTCCAGCTCTAACATGGGGCGTAGGTTTTCTTTTAGCCCTTGTCGTTTGGAACGGAGAATCGAGAACACGGAAGCAGAATCGGTAGACGACATGACGGAGGCGAGTAACAATGATTCCGTGAAATTCAGGGTGATAAAACTGTTCCCTAGATTTGTGATGTAGTAAATAAAATATCCCGTGAGTAAAGCGGTAAGCATGACTCCGACCGTGGCGAGAACAATTCCCTGGCCTAAAACAGGTTTGATTTCTGCTGCACTTGTATCCATACCACCGGAAAATAATATAATACTTAATGCAATAACTCCTATAAATTGTGCGGTTTGTGGGTTATTGAATTCTATTCCAAGACCGTCAGTTCCAAAAAGCATTCCTACTCCCAGAAAGAGAAGTAAGGCGGGAACTCCAAAGCGAAATCCAGCTTTTCCGACAACGATACTGACAAATAATAGGATAGATCCAATAAGTAATATATTTCCAGCGTTTAGAATCATAAATGTTTCGTTTTAATTAGGTTATTTATTTTAGTTTGAGCCTCCTTCTCTCTTAACGTGATTTTTCTTTTTTACGAAAGAACGGCCATTAGGTTTTCGTCCTCTGCCTTTTGATGAGCCGTGTTCGAAAGCTTTCGGATTGTATTCTGGTGCTGCTCCCAAGTGAGTAGGAAGTGGTATTTTATAAATCGTTTCTTCGATAAACTGTTCTATGCGATAGAACTTCCCTTGTTCAGCTCCAGAGACAAAAGTTAAAGCAACACCTTCCGCACTGGCTCTCGCAGTTCGTCCGATACGATGAATATAATCTTCCGGATCATGAGGAACGTCAAAGTTGATTACCAATCCGATCTCATCAATATCTATACCACGGGACACGATATCAGTGGCGACAAGTATATCTATTTTATTATTTTTAAAATCCATCATAACAGATTCCCGCTCTGATTGCTCTAAGTCAGAGTGCATGGCTGCTACATTAAATTTTTTACGTTTTAAGGTGAAGGCGAGGTCTTTTACTTTTTGTTTGGAAGAGGCAAAGATTAGCGTTTTGTGTAAGACCGGTTTGCTGAAAAGTTCTTCGATAATACCCATTTTTTGATTTTCGTGGCAAATGTAGGCGGCTTGCATGATGGCTTCGTTGGGTTTGGATACCGCCACGTTAATTTCTACCGGGTCACGAAGTACGTTTTGGGCTAACTGCCGTATCTTCGGTGGCATTGTGGCCGAGAAGAGTATGGTTTGTCGGTCTTTGGGCAGTTTGTTCACGATTTGCATGATGTCATCAAAAAATCCCATGTCCAGCATCCGGTCGGCCTCGTCTAGGATAAAGTATTTTACTTGTGAAAGGTCTACATCACTGTGTTGTAGATGTGCGATCAGTCGTCCCGGTGTTGCGATGGCAACATCCGCACCTAAGCGTAACGCTTTCTTCTGTTGATCCCATAAACTTCCATCCCCCCCTCCGTAGACGACAACCGTTGAAACGGGGAGGAAATAAGAAAATCCCTCGAATTGTACGTCTATTTGTTGGGCTAATTCCCGGGTGGGAGCCATAATCACAGCTTTTACCGTATCTGTTCGGTTCTCTTCTTTGATTAGTCTATTTAAAATCGGAAGGGTGTAAGCAGCCGTTTTTCCAGTGCCTGTTTGTGCACAGGCGATTAAATCTTTTCCCTCTAAGATAACAGGGATTGTTAATTCTTGTATAGGGGTTGTTTCCTGAAAATTCATGGCATCTAATCCTTGCAACAATGAATCCTCTAGTTCCAGCTCGTCAAATCTCATCTTTTATATCTCTACTATTTATTTTTAATGCTGTCTTTTTCCTGTTTTAAGTGCAGCGACAGGAGAAAATTACACATAGATCTATCATCATGTCAATCCCTTCTGTTTGTTGCAAAGTTAAAAAAAAAATCATTTTATTCCCATTCACTCGTGGAATCTTTTAACTCCGAGATGGATGAGGATTTGAATATGATATTTTTCTTACTGATACGACGTTGACGATTGTAGTCTTGTAATGCTTTTAATGCTATTTTGCCTAATAACACGATTGCAATCAAGTTCGTTATGGCCATGATTGCCATGAATAAATCAGCAATATTCCATACAAGATCTAAGGCGGCAATAGATCCGAACATGACCATGCCTCCCACGATAATCCGGTAAAGTTGTAAATAGGTTTTATTCTTGGAGATGAAAAATAAGTTTGTTTCGCAATATGAATAGTTACCCACGATGGAACTGAAAGCAAACAGGAGTATACATATGGCAATGAATTGTCCTCCCACGCTTCCGATTTGATGGGATAGGGCCATTTGTGTTAGTTGAATTCCTTTCACCGTGCCGTCTAGCGGAACATCCGAAAGCAGGATGATGAATGCCGTACAGCTGCAAATGATTAACGTGTCGGTGAAAACACTAAGGGCTTGGATTAATCCTTGTTTTACCGGGTGGGAGACGGCTGCTGTTGCTGCCGCATTCGGGGCAGATCCCATACCTGCTTCATTTGAAAAAAGTCCTCGCCGGACACCTTGCATGACGATAGCTCCTAATCCCCCGCCTGCGAATTGTTCAAATCCTAATGCATTCGTGAAAATAGAACCAATGACATGGGGTAATGTTCCAAGGTGCGTGAATAAGATGAAAGCGGCAAGCAGAATGTATGCGATAGCCATAAGGGGGACTATGATCCCGGATATGACGGCAATCCGGTGTATTCCACCGAATATGACTAGTAGGGTGAACAAGGTTAAAATGATTCCCAGCCAGACACGGCTTGTCCCGAAGACTTCATGAAATGCCAAGGTAATGGTGTTTGCCTGTACCGAGTTGAATACAAGGCCGAAGGTGATGGTAATGATGACTGCGAAAAGAATCCCTAACCAACGTTTTTTTAGCCCTTTTTCCATGTAAAAAGCAGGTCCCCCGATGAATGAACGTTCTCCTTTTTCTTTATATATTTGAGCTAGCGTGGATTCGATGAAGGCTGAGGCGGAACCAATGAGGGCGATGAGCCACATCCAGAATATAGCTCCCGGTCCTCCTAAGGCTAGGGCTGTGGCTACTCCTGCCAAGTTACCCGTGCCTACCCGTGAAGCGGTTGCGATACAAAATGCTTGAAAAGAAGAAACTGAATTTTTGGGGTTCTCGCTTATAATCCCGTCGCCAAGTAGACGGAACATTTCCCGGATATTTCGAAATTGTACGAATTTACTTTTGAAGGTAAAGTAGACCCCGATACAGATGAGCAGGGCTATTAGTATATAGGTCCAGATGAAATCATTGGTCGCTATAATCCAATTGTTTAAATCTTCCATAACCGCATCACGTATTTAATTACGAGTAAAATACGTGATGATACGGGTGAAAGTTGTAAAAATTAGATCATATTTTAAAGAAAAAGTTCACACCATTCTTCGAAACGAGCGGCAGTTTCTTCGCCATAAAAGGCCATTTCTGCCCGGATCTTACCTAGTTTCTTTTCCCGCGTTAAATTGGTCTTCGAATAGAACTTGTCGGCAAAAGCAATTAGTTTTTCTTCGAGAGTGACAGGAAGCATGTCCCGTTGAGGTAAAGGTAAATGATTCTTTTTGATCATTTCGAGTGATATACCAGCCCCGGTATGTCGTTCGCATACAAGGGCATGGTGCGGAAGACCTTCCGTGCGTAGCAGATCGGCACCTAGGTAACCGTGGCAGATGTAGGGATGTTCTCCGAAACAACCGATGTCTGGGGCCTTCGTGAGAAAAATCCCTATGTCGTGGAGCATGGCAGCCTCTTGAATGAAGGGTATATCCAGATCCATTTCGGGATGTCGGATAGCCAGTGATTGTGCCTTATCTCGAACGAGTTGACTATGTATGAGGAGGGATTGCCCGGCGAGGGAATCCAACATGTAATATTTACGAATAATATCTAATGGGTTTATCATTATTTGTTCTTTTTTTAAAACTTACAAATATAGATGTTTGTTCGTGAAAATGTCATGACTGTTTATTTTTAATATTTTGGGCTACTTGTAACGGGCCCCGATAGTACTCCAATCTATAATTGTCCATAGTTTTTCAATGTGTTCCGGACGGCGATTCTGGTAATCAAGGTAGTAGGCGTGTTCCCAAACATCGATTCCCAGTATTGGGGTGTAACCTTTCGTGATAGGGTTCCCGGCGTTATTTTCGGACAAAATGTATAATTTCCCTTTTTTATCTTTTGCGAGCCATACCCATCCAGACCCGAATAACGAGGTGGCAGCTGTTGTGAATTCTTTTTTGAAATTATCGAATGAACCCCATTCTTTCTCAATGGCTGAAAGCAGTGCTCCTGATGGGGTGTGTTCCGCTTTCGGGGAGAAAGAGTTGAAATAGATAATATGGTTTAACGCTTGTGCGGCGTTATTGAATATTGCCCCGGTGGAGTTCTTGACAATGGTTTCGAGGTCACAATTTTCGAATGGTGTCCCCACGATCAATTTGTTCAGGTTATCAATGTAAGTTTTCAGATGTTTACCATGATGTAGTTTTATGGTGGCTTCACTGATAACGGGAGTGAGGGCATTCATTTCGTAAGGTAAAGGTGGGAGGGAGAATTTCTCTTTCGATGTTTGTTGTTGAGCCCACAATGTCCCAATTGTTGTGACCAGAAGGGCAACTATCCATATCTTTTTGAAAGCTTGTTTTGTTTTCATCTTCTATTTTTCTTTTAAAGTTTATGTTATTTACGAATAAAAGTACATTTTGGTTATTAAAAAGTCCTCTAACTTTTATAATTTTGACTGTTTTTATGAAAGAGAGCGGTGGGGAGAACAAATGTGCAATTTCAAAATTTGAGTGTATGATCAGGATAAATGTTACAATTGAGGTGAAGAGCGAGGTTCGCGCTCAAGTTATGGAACTTTTGCGTGAGATGTCTGAATTGTCAAGGCAGGAAAAGGGGTGTATCGGGTACGAAATACTTGAAAATAATCGTTTGGATAACGTGTTGATGATCATAGAAACATGGGAAAATGAAACCTTGTTGGCTGTTCATAAAGGAAGTGATCATTTCGTGAGAATTATCCCGCGGGTTCGGGAATTGGCAACGGAAATGTGTAGCCAGAAGTTCACGGATATGGCAGCCGTGAACGAGGCTATCGTGGGACGTCGTAGCGTGAGAAATTATGCTCCGGACAAGGTGTGCGTGGAGACGATCGAGCGATTGCTGAGAGCGGCCATGTATGCGCCTTCGGTTAAAGATCGCCGTCCCTGGGAGTTTTTCGTGATAGAAGATCGGGAACATCTTGATACTTTGGCTGAGACTTTACCGGAAGGAATGGCTTTAAGAACAGCCCCGGCCGCGATTCTGGTTTGTTGTAATACCCGCCGGGCCGGGCTTGATGGGGGGAACTGGCCCCAAGAGCTGGGAGCGTGTGTCCAAAACCTGATGTTGCAGGCCTACGGGGAGAAACTGGGAACCACTTGGGTTGGAATTTATCCTCAGATGCACCGGGTTCATCAAGTGAAAACTTTGTTTCACTTGTCATCGGAATTCGTACCGTTTGCCGTTGTGGCAATCGGGCGATCGGCAGACGAGCAATCGACTGTTCCCGAGCGTTATGACCCTTCGAAAATACATTTTATCACTCGTTAAAAATATTCGTAAAAAAATCACTAAAAAGAGAACCTTTTCATGTTTCAGTTCGTTAAATTAGGTACGAACATAAAAATTAAAGAATATGAAACATGAAACTTCAAATCTACTGATAGGGCTAGGTATTGGCGCTGTTGTAGGAGTTGCTGTAGGTTATTTAATGGTAGCTGATAATCGTAAAAAATTAGCGGAAGAATTTGATCATGCCGTGTCTAAAGTGAAGGAAGAGGTGAAGGACGTTTATTCAAAAGCAAAAAACAAGGCCGAGAACGTGAAAGAACACGTGACCGAGGATGTCAATCATGTAGCTGAAAAGGTTGCGGGGAAGACTGCTACGGAAACGAAGTAATAGCTTATGGAGAATATTGCCGAGAAGACGTTTGCTGAGTTGAAAGAGGATATTTCAACTTACGTGGAATTGAGGCTAGAGCTATTAAAATTGAATACATACGAAAGGGTTGCCAAGACAATGGCAGTCTTTTCGTATGGTATTGTTTTGGTTTTATTGGCTTTTTTTGCCATTTTATTTTTATTCCTGGCGTTAGGTTTTTTCTTGGGAGAATTATTAGGTAGCATGGCTTTGGGATTCGTGTTGGTGGTTGGGATGTACCTGTTGTTGTTCGGGATAACGATGTTTTTCAAGAGAAAGATCACGTCTAAGGTGATGAACGAGATTATAACAGCAATGATGAGTAAGGATGAAAAAGATAATGAAGAGACAACCGACCCCGCTGGACATGTTGATGGCGGAACAGCGCCGGGTGCGTGAGAGTTGCCGGGTGCAGGAACAGAAAATAAACGAGGATTTTAAGTTCATACATGATCATTTCGGGCGGATTTTGTTTGCCGGGATTTCTTCTTTGTTTTTTTCTAAACGACGAGAACCTGTCGAGAATGACGAGAAGAAAGAAACGGAAGAACAAAATCCGATGTTGGGAATGATGTTTAAAAATATTCCACCTTTATTGTGGGAGGCTGCTTTGCCAATCCTTTTGCGTTGGGGAGTGGGACGGATCGGTAATTTGTTTAGAAGACGAGCCAAACGATAAAAGTTTAAAATTTAGAATGAAATTAAAAAGCGTGGTTCCCGTGTGGCTGGGATTTAAAATTTAGAATCTAAAGTCTAAAATAAACGACGAGTTTTGTTATCTTTGTATCCTCTATTCGGGTTATATTTCTGAAAATAATGGGTCAATTACGACCATTCCATCAAGAGGTGTTTTATTTTAATAGAAGGAGGATAAAGAGTTATGTCGAGTATTAATGCATCGCAGGTTTTGGAGACAAAGCCAGTCGGGAAGTTATTGTTACAGTATTCAATTCCTGCAATCATCGGGATGACAGTAACGTCGTTGTATAATATTATTGATAGTGTTTTTATCGGGCATGGCGTGGGACCGTTAGCCATATCGGGTTTAGCGATCACTTTTCCCTTGATGAACTTGATTATTGCTTTTTCGACTTTGGTGGGTATCGGGGGTGCGACAATCAGTTCGATTTATCTCGGGCAGAAAGACACGGAGAAAACGAATTCTGTCTTGGGGAATGTGTTATTGTTATGCGTGATTAACGGATTTTGTTTCGGGGGATTGACTTTGATATTCTTAGATCCGATCTTACATTTCTTTGGGGCTAGTCCGGCGACGTTACCTTACGCCCGGGATTTTATGCAGGTTATTTTGATGGGAAATCCGATTGCTTTTACTTTTATCGGTCTGAACAACGTGATGCGAGCCACTGGATACCCGAAAAAGGCCATGTTGAGTTCTTTACTGACCGTATTTGCCAATATTATTCTGGCCCCGATATTCATTTTCCATTTGGATTGGGGAATCCGGGGAGCAGCATTGGCCACGGTGATCTCCCAGTCGATCGGTTTAATCTGGATTGTGAGTCACTATCTGAATAAGAACACAACGATACGTTTTAAACCGGGAATATTTAAATTGAAAAGTCGGATTATCATGAGTATTTTTTCCATCGGGATGTCACCTTTCTTGATGAACGTGTGTGCCAGTTCGGTGGTCATTATATTGAATAACAGTTTTATGCGCTATGGTGGTGACTTGGCTATCGGGGCCTATGGGATTGTGAATCGGGTACTGACTTTGTTTATCATGATTGAGATCGGGGTGACACAGGGGATGCAGCCGGTAATCGGGTTTAATTACGGGGCGCTTCTTTTTGACCGGGTACGTAAGACTTTACGCTACGCTTTGATTGCTGGGGTTTCTATTATGACGTTTGGTTTTTTATTGAGCCAGTTGTTTCCCTCGGCAATTGTGGGGATGTTTACGGATAACCACGAGTTGATGAATCTATCTAAATTTGGTTTGCGGGTGACTTGTTTGATGTTCCCTCTTGCGGGGTGCCAGATTATTATCACGAACTTTTTTCAATCCATCGGGAATGCTAAAGTCTCCATATTTTTGTCTCTTTCCCGACAATTGTTATTTTTGATTCCGTTTTTGTTAATATTACCTCGTTTCTGGGGGATTACAGGCGTGTGGAGTAGTATGCCCATGGCAGATTTTATTTCTTTCATGACCACGATAGGCACATTCATGTATTTTGTCAGAAAAGGGCTTTTGTTTAAAGCCAATAAAACAATAGAATGAGAATAGTTCAGTTATTTCAACACGGGATCGACTATTTGAATGGAATTCTGTATATGGATTATCTTCCGTAAGTTTTAAGGATATAATAAATAATAAACGGGTTCTCGATTTTTCGGGAACCCGTTTATTTAAAAAATGTCTATTCGTCGAGCGTTACGGCTCCTGAAAGAGCCACAGCCTCTTTATTACGGAAAGTCATGATCGGTGATACTGCCTCGTAAGCTGACATGATGTACTCGAAGAGTTGTGCCGTCACCAATTTTCCGCGTTCAGCTAATGAGAGTTTTAATTTAATCCCTGTGTCCTCGTCCTCTGAACTTTGTAATTCGGAAAGTTCCCCGAATTGTTTGGTTTCTAATAGATATTGCACCCGATGCAATTCATCTGATTCGAAAAATAACTCGTAATTTTTCTCGTTCCGGTTCTTACTGAATAAAGTTGTTTTCATCTTCTTGTGTGTTGTGTGTGTATATATATACAACGTTCCCAGCGTTGCTCTGTTATTTATATCAAAGGATAATACTTAACCGTGTAAACATCTTGTATTAGTACAAGATACGTGCCATATGTGCGTGAGGTTTCAAATAATTAACAAACAGAGTTCATGGAAATATCGCTTGGGGTGCGATATGAATACGTCGTGTATTCCTGCGTGATCTGCCTCCTTGTTAATGGTAAGACTTTCATTTGCCTGTTTGTAGACCCCGTCCTGCATCACCCGAACCCGGCAGGGTAGCTCTGATCTTGTCATGCTGACAAGTGAAGTCCGGATTAACGGGCTGGGATATTGATTCTGAAAATCAATGTTTTGTCCCTTGTTTATGGAGTCATGTAATTGTGCTAGTTGGTAGGTTACCGCTGTATGTTGAGATTCTGTCATGATCAATCCCATGGCAACATTGCTGAGTTGTGTTACCACAAGAATGAGGATACTATGTAATATGAATCTTATCATACTTAGTGTTTGTTTCAAATTTAAAGAATATAAATTGCATTTGCAATGTTTTTCTTCTTTTTTCTATCGATCTATATGAAAATAAGTATTTTTACTACTGGAAATTGTTTTTTTTGTTTCGAAAAGGTTACAAATAAACATTTTAATATACCCCATCATTCTACAATTTATGTGGATTTATTACTCATTTATAATCTTTTTTACGATAGAAGTTGGAAAAAGATATAAAATAATTAAATAATTTTGGAACTCGGATTGTATTATAAAGTGGACTTAATGGAAATAAAAAGTAAACAGGAAAATTTTAGGTTGCGGGAGTGGAAGTTGACGGATATAGCGTCATTAGTAAAATATATTAATAACGAGAAAATATGGAATAACGTGCGGGATGGACTTCCATACCCGTATACAATGTTGGATGCCGATAAGTATATTCGGATGGTACAGGCCCAGCCTTATGTCCAGAATTTTGCCATAGAGGTTGCGGGGGAGGCCGTGGGTGGGGTAGGGATCGTACCCTTGACAGACGTGGAGCGCTTTAGTGCGGAGGTCGGTTATTGGCTGGGTGAAGACTACTGGGGCCGGGGAATTACGAGCGAGGCTGTTGCGTTGCTGGTTGATTACGTGTTCCGGAAAACCGAAATTATTCGTTTGTTTGCCTCTGTTTACGAGTATAATCCGGCCTCGATGAAAGTGTTGGAAAAAGTCGGTTTTACCAGACAGGCTATTTTGCGTGATGCAGCGATTAAAAACGGTCGGGTGATAGATATGTATTATTATGACTTGATAAAGCGTGAAATATGAAAAACGGGTGTCATATTGTGGGAATACTATTTATTTTTTGGATGATATATCCTTGAAATACTTGTCTCATGCTTTTGAGTTGTCTCCAGAAGTGATTGGAGATGTTAAAGAAAACAATGGATTACAAACAAAGAATTCCCGGGAGCTAAAGAAAGAACGAGGTGGGAAGTAGTGGTATTTGCCTTGAGATATAGTGAGATCCGAATGCAAGATTACCGTGAAATCTCGAGATAGACTAAATATTAATTGACAAATAAAAAAGACCGCAATCCATGTTGCGGTCTCTTTGTATATTTAGAAAGTCTTATTACCAGGCGAACATAGGTCTGTCGCTCATCATGGCGTTTACTTCTTTCTTTACTTGTGCGATTACGGTTTCATCGTCCGGGGCACTCAATACTCTGTCGATCATGTCCACGATGATAGGCATATGTTCTTCCTTCAAACCACGGGTAGTGATTGCCGGGGTTCCTACACGAAGACCTGATGTAGAGAACGGGGTGCGGGTATCGAACGGAACCATGTTCTTGTTGATCGTGATGTCAGCTTTAACAAGCGTGTTCTCAGCTTTCTTACCGGTTAATTCCGGGAATTTGGTTCTCAGGTCAATCAACATGGAGTGGTTGTCGGTACCACCGGAAACAACTTTGTAACCTTTTTCCACGAATGCTTTGGCCATAGCTTTGGCGTTAGCCAGCATTTGTTTGGCGTATTCAGTGTACTCGTCAGACAGTGCCTCACCGAAAGCAACAGCCTTAGCAGCGATCACGTGTTCAAGCGGTCCTCCTTGTTGTCCCGGGAACACGGCAAAGTTGATTACTTGTGACATCATCTTGATCTCTCCTTTCGGAGTTTTTAATCCCCAAGGATTCGGGAAATCTTTCGGAAGAAGGATCATACCACCACGAGGTCCGCGAAGGGTTTTGTGAGTGGTTGTGGTCACGATGTGGCAATATTCCATCGGGTTATTCAATAAACCTTTGGCAATCAAACCGGCAGGGTGAGACATATCGCACATTAACAAAGCACCTACTTTATCAGCGATTTCGCGCATACGTTTGTAATCCCAGTCACGAGAATAAGCGGATGCTCCGGACACGATTAATTTTGGTTTGTGTTCCAAAGCCAATTGTTCCATCTCGTCATAGTCAACCATTCCGGTTTCTTCTTTCACGTGGTAAGCGACCGGGTGATAGTTAATACCGGAAAGATTCACAGGTGATCCGTGTGAAAGGTGACCACCATGAGCCAAGTCAAGACCTAGGAAAGTATCGCCGGGTTTCATACAAGCGAAGAACACGGCAGCGTTAGCTTGTGCGCCGGAGTGCGGTTGTACGTTAGCGAATTCAGCACCGAATAATTGGCAAGCCCGATCGATAGCCAGTTGTTCCGTTTGGTCAACGATTTGGCAACCACCGTAATAACGGGCTCCGGGGTATCCCTCTGCATATTTGTTGGTCAGGCAAGATCCCATAGCCTGCATTACTTGCTCGCTCACGAAGTTTTCAGATGCGATTAATTCAAGTCCTTCTTTTTGACGATGACATTCTTTGTCAATCAGGTCGAAAATTTGAGTGTCTCTTTTCATTATTTAGATTTTTAATACTATAGACGTTTATAAATCTAGGCCAAAATTATACTAATCATACATGTAAACAAAGTATTTGTCAACTTTTTTTCATCTCTTGTTTTTTAATTTTCGAATATTTGTGTACGTTTGTTGTGTATAAAATTTATTTAATTATGGAAAATCCCTTTAGCGTAGAAAAACCGGTCAGACCGACTTTTCTCACCGTACTTTGCATCTTAACATTTATTGGTAGTGGTTGGGGCTTAATTAACAATTTGTTCCAGTTAGTTATGTTTACACCGGAGCGCTTGGTTGCCCAGATTCAACAGATAACGAACATGGCGGGAGCCGAAGCCCAACCTTCGTGGTTTTCTTCTATCATGAGTTCGTCCTTGGAGGTGTTACAAACTACCATAATGCACGGGAAAGCAATCTACTCGTTAGCAGCTTTGTGTGCCGTGATCAGTTTGATCGGAGCTTTCATGATGTACAAGCTAAAAAGGAATGGTTTTTATTTATACGCAATCGCACAGATCGGCCAGTTGTTTATCCTGCCGATTTATTCCGGTTGGAATAGTGTCGTGTTGATTTCCATGGCAATGTCCGGATTCTTGGCGTTGGTATTTATCATCTTGTATGGCTTGAATTATAGTAAGTTAAAATATTGATAATTTGAACGTATATCCCTTTCTGAAAGGGATTTGTGCTTGACTTGATATATGTCATTAAACGATCGTTTATTGATATGTATTTTTTTGTTGTCGGGGATTCAGGAAAAAGAATTAAATAATTGAAAATGAATTTTTAAGAAAATGATTAAAAAGTCGATTTAATCCGCTTTATTTGTAACTATTATATGATCATTTCTTAATACAATCGTTTATGATGTTTGATATTTCTAAATCAGTGGGTTGCACTGAAAGAATGAATTATTTGAAGAGAGGTTTTCTGTTTTATATGTGCTCCTCTTGTATGTTACTCGTTCAATTTGCGATCTATCTCGTGAATAGTAATTATTGGGAATCCTTGAATTTTGTTGGGGGCTTTTATTATTTGATGGCGGCATTGGGGCAAGCTTTTCTTTTCAATTTGATCCCTTGGGTTATTTTATATATTCCCTTCACGTGGTGGCGGCAGATGCAGAAGGTCGGTACCATTCTGTTCTCCTGTGCTATATTTTTATTGAACGTGCTGGCCTATCTGAACGGGATTGTTTTCCAGTTGTATAAATTTCATATCAACGGGTTTGTGCTGGATCTGGCTTTTGGTGGGGGAGGAAACCAAGTATTCGTGTTTAATAATACCTTGATCTTGCATGGGGTTCTTATCGGGTTACTTATTTTGTTGTTTACTTTAGCGGTCGTTTTTATCGCTTACCGGTATGCCTGGTATGTTACTTCTAAACAGGTGAAAATCGGTATTTATCTTTTTCTATTCTCCTGTATTGCACCCCAGTTAACCCATGCTTATGCTGCTGCGGCTAACGTAAATTCGATCATGGAAGTATCGGCTTGTTTACCTCAATATTATCCTTTGACAGCCAACCGTTTGATGTTAAAGTTGGGGGTGGTCAAAAAGGAGGACTTGTATGTGAATAACCCAGATAAAGGGAAGGGGCATAGTTTCGTGTACCCTCTTCATCCGCTGGAAAAAGTGGATAGCGTGAAACCGTTGAATATTATTTATCTTATTCTAGATTCATGGAATTTCAGGACTTTTACACGGGAGTGTTGTCCTAACATCCGGGCTTTTGGCGATCGTTCTGCAGTATTCAATCGTCATTTAAGTTCCAGTAATGGTACGCGGGGCGGGATATTCGGTCTGTTTTTCGGTATTTCTGCAACATACTGGCAAGATTTTGAACGTACGGGAGTACAGCCTTTGTTTATCGAGAATTTACTGGAAAATGGGTATGATATAGAGACGTTCGCCAGTGCAACGCTTGTTAATCCTCCTTTTTATCGTATCGTCTTCGGGGATGTGAAAGATATTCGCAAGGAAACTCCGGGAGCAACACCTTTTGATCGGGATAACAGGATCACGGAAGATTTTTTGAATTATCTGGATGAGCGAAAGGATGTGAATAAACCGTTCTTTTCTTTTGTATTTTATGATTTGTTGCATGCAATAGATATTCCGGCTCCTTATCGTAAAAAATTTCAGCCCTCGTGGGACTATGCCAATTATCTGGCTTTGAATAATAATTTGGACCCGGAACCGTTTTTTAACCTGTACCGTAATTGTGCCTATTACGTGGATTCGCTCGTGGGAAAGGTGGTGAATAAACTGGAGGCGAACGGGTTGTTGGATAATTCCGTGATTGTTATTACCGGGGATCATGGACAGGAGTTTAACGAGAATAAGAAGAACTTCTGGGGACATGGAAGTGATTTTTCGAATGCGCAGGTGCATGTCCCGTTTATCCTGTACTACCCGGGGAACATTCCCGGCGTGTACTCGCACAGGACGTCTCATTATGACGTGACACCGACTTTAATGAAACGGGTGCTGGGGGTAAAGAATCCCGCCGAAGATTATTCTATGGGAAGAGATTTATTTGATCCCGAACGCCCGCCTTTTCATCTGGCCGGAGACCCGCAGAATTATGCTTTTATTATGGATAATGTGATTTACGAGAAGAAAGTGGCGGGGAATATCCAAGTGACGGATTCTTTGTTGAATCGTCTTTCCCGGAATCAGATAAATTCAGGATTGCTGCTTAAAGCAATCGAATTCAAGAATATGTTTTTGAAGAAGTAGGGAGTAAATTCAAAACTTGCTGGTACTTATTTGAAATAAAAAAGCTGCTTTCACAAGCAGCTTTTTTTATTTTTATTATCCTCCGAAGTTATCGTACATCACGTTTTCGTCCGGAACTCCAAGGTCGTACAGCATTTTGGTTACTGCCGAGATCATCATAGGAGGACCGCAGAGGTAGTATTCAATATCTTCCGGGTTTTCATGATTCTTCAAATAATTCTCGAAGATTACTTGATGAACAAAGCCCGGTTTGTAAGCCACTCCAGCTGCGTCAGCCACGGGATCCGGTCTGTCGAGAGCCAGTGTCCAGTGGAAGTTCGGGTTCTCTTCTTGAATCTTGTTGAACTCGTCCACGTAAGGAGCTTCTTGCAAAGCACGTGCGCCGTACCAGAAGGTAACTTTACGATCGGTGTGCATCGTGTGGAAGAGGTTGAAGATATGTGAACGCATGGGGGCCATACCGGCACCACCACCGATGAACATCATCTCGTTGTTCGTGTCTCTCAAGAAGAATTCTCCGTAAGGTCCGGAAATACTTACTTTATCTCCCGGTTTACGAGAGAAGATGTAAGAAGAACAGATTCCGGGGTTCACGTTGGCAAAACCACCGATAGCTTTGTCGAACGGGGGAGTCGCAATACGAATGTTCAGCATGATAATGTTACCTTCTGCCGGGGAGTTTGCCATGGAGTAAGCACGGTAGGTTGCTTCCGGGTTGTGCATTTTAAGATCGAACATCTTCATGCGTTCCCAATCAGCCTTGTATTTCTCGTCAATATCGAACGTCTTGAAATCAACGTCGATAGCAGGCACGTCAATTTGGATATATCCTCCGGATTTGAATTTCAGGTTTTCACCTTCCGGTAATTTTACCACGAATTCTTTCAAGAAAGTAGAGATATTTCTATTGGAAACCACTTCACATTCCCATTTTTTGATTCCGAGAACTTCTTCCGGGATGTGCATTTCAATATTCTCTTTCACTTTTACCTGACAAGCCAAGCGCCAGTTGTCGTGTTGTTGTTTATAGGAGAAGAATCCCGTTTCGGTTGGTAGGATAGACCCTGCTCCGGATTCAACCTGACAACGACACATACCACATGAACCTTTACCTCCACAAGCCGAGGGGAGGAAGATTTTGTTGTTTCCAAGGGTGGCTAACAGCGTGGACCCCGGTTCGGTTACTAATTCCTTTTCGCCATGATTAATATCAACCTTCACCTCTCCTTTGGGAGTCAGTTTGGCTTTGGCGAACAAAAGCATGCCTACGAGAATCAGTGTTACGATGAGGAACACGATGACACCTGACATGACAATTGTTGTATTTATTGCTAATAACATCATTTTAATTTTAGATTTTATGATTTTAAATTTTAAATTGAGGACTCCAGAGAAATTTACAATCTAAAATTTACAATTTAAAATTACTTTACAGGTTAATTCCCAAGAAACTCATGAATGAAATAGCCATCAATCCAGTCACGATAAAGGTAATACCGATACCTCTAAGTGGGGCGGGGATGTTTGAATATTTCAGTTTCTCACGAATAGCGGCGATACCCACGATAGCGAGTAACCAACCGATACCTGAACCCAAACCGAAAGCCGTAGCCTCTCCAATGTTAGCATATCCTCTTTCTTGCATGAACAAGGATGCTCCCATGATAGCGCAGTTTACCGCGATCAACGGCAGGAAGATTCCTAACTGGTTGTAAAGTGCTGGGGCAAATTTTTCAACTACCATTTCCACGAGTTGCACGATAGCAGCAATGACTGCGATGAACATGATGAAACTCAAGAAACTCAAATCGATGTTTGCAGCGCTTTCACCGAGTAACCAGCTTAAAGCTCCGGCTTTCAACACGAAGTTGTCCAGCAAATAGTTTACCGGGACGGTGATTAATAATACGAATACAACGGCAATACCTAATCCGAATGATGTCTTCACGGTCTTTGATACGGCAAGGTATGAACACATACCTAGGAAGTAAGCAAAGATCATGTTATCAATGAATACGGACCGTACAAATATATTTAATAGATTTTCCATATCGTTATTTCACTTTTAGTTGACTATTTCTGTTCTATTAAATCCTTGTTCTTGGAACGGTGAACCCAAATGATCAGACCCACCAGCATCAATGCCATCGGGGGAAGGATCATTAAACCGTTGTTTTGATAACCCCAATCGTAGAATATTTGTGGGATTACTTTTACCCCGAACAAAGTTCCGGATCCAAGTAGTTCACGGAAGAAAGCCACGATAACGAGGATTAAACCGTATCCTAGACCGTTACCGATACCGTCAAGTAATGAAGGCCACGGTTTGTTGCCCAAGGCGAAAGCCTCGATACGTCCCATGATGATACAGTTTGTGATGATCAACCCAACGAACACGGATAATTGTTTACTTACCTCGTATGCGAACGCCTTCAGTATTTGGTCCACCATGATTACCAAAGCGGCAACCACGACCAGTTGCACGATGATACGTATGCGTGTCGGGATTGTATTTCTCAGTAGCGAAAGAATCACGTTAGAGAATGCCGTTACGGCTGTAACCGAAAGAGCCATCACGATGGCGGGTTCTAATTTTGCAGTTACGGCAAGAGCAGAACATATACCCAATATCTGTACCAGAACAGGGTTATTTTTGCTCAAGGGGCCGAGTAACAAGCCTCGGTTCTTAGCTGAAAATAATGTTTCTTTATCGCTCATTATTGTATTTGTTTTAAGAATTGTTCGTAACATTTTAAGTAGTCGCCAATCATGGTTTCAACACCTTTTGAAGTGATTGTTCCTCCTGAGATTGCGTCTACTTCATGAGCTCCGGTAGCGTTTCCACCTTTTTTTACAGTGATGGCTTTTAACGTGGAGTTCTCAAAAATCGTTTTCCCGCTGAATTGTTTTTGGAAAAAGGGTTGAGTGATCTCAGCTCCAAGTCCGGGTGTTTCTCCTTTGTGATCGAACAGAACTCCGTAAACCGTGTTCTTATCTTCGTTTAAAGAAATGTAACCCCAAACAGGCCCCCAAAGCCCAACTCCATAGGTCGGCAGGATATACTTGATGGCCCCGTCAATGTCGGCTACGAATACAGGGAATTTGACATCTGCTAATGCTTTGTCATCTTTGATCGTTTCTGAAAGCAATTTTCCGTCTTTCAATGCTTGTTGAAGTTCTGGATTTTTAAGTGCTTTCTGAAGTTTCTTACCTTCCGTCGGGATGTCCACGGCGAAGGCGTTTCCTTCGATAGCCTCACCCTTGTAGTTCAGAATGAATTGTTTCGTGATGATTTTGTTGAACAATTCAGCCGAAGTCTCCGGGGTAGAACTAACATTTACAGAACTCAGAATGTTTTGTCTCTTCTCGTTCTCTATATTCTCATCTTGGTATGGCTTTAGTGAAAGAGACACTATCGCCAGAATGGCTGCAACTACGACAACCAAAACGATGGAATAGATAAAGGTATATGTATTTCCTTGTTTGTTCATCTCGTTATTAATTTTAAATTTTAGATTTTAGATTTTAAATTCGTATCAGAATAAATTTACAATTTAAAATTTAAAATCTACAATTGCATCGCTTTAGCTCTTTTTAGTCTGCGCTTGATGTTACCTTGAACCACAAACCAGTCAATAAGCGGAGCAAAGGTGTTCATTAACAGGATGGCTAACATCATTCCTTCCGGGTAACCGGGGTTTAGCGTACGAATAAGGATGGCCATGACACCTAAAATGAAACCGTATATCCATTTCCCTCTTTCCGTTTGTGCCGATGTTACAGGGTCTGTTGCCATGAATACGGCTCCGAAAGCAAAACCTCCCATGATTAAATGAGTAATCGGGGTGATTGCCGCATACGGGTTGGTTGCGGGTAATGTGTAGTTAAGTAATAAAGCCATGCAGTAACCTCCGATGAAAGTGGAAAGCATGATTTTCCAACTCCCGATTCCGGTGGCAATTAACAAGATGGCCCCGAGCAATATACAGAAGGTTGATGTTTCTCCCACTGAACCTGGGATCAATCCCCAGAACATGGAAGACATGTCATATGTCGTGGGTAGACCTTGGGCAGCCTCGGCAAGCGGGGTCGCTTGCGAGAACCCGTCGGGCATTCCGGCGATCCATACTTTATCCCCTGAAATCATGGAAGGGTAGGAGAAGAAGAAGAAGGCACGGGCTAACAATGCCGGGTTCCAGATGTTCATTCCGGTACCACCGAAGATTTCTTTACCGATAATCACGGCGAAGGCGGTGGAAACTCCCACCATCCAAAGGGGTGCGTTGATCGGCATAATCATCGGGATTAATAAACCGGATACGAGGAATCCCTCGTTGATCTCGTGTCCCCTGATTTGTGCCGCGGCAAATTCAATACCCAATCCGACCACGTAGGAAACGATGATCATGGGTAACACTCTCCACAGCCCATAGAAGAATAACTCGAAGAAATCGGTATCGGCCAGAGTACCCATTGCGTTGAAATGCTGGTATCCCACATTATAGATACCGAATAAAAGGGCCGGAATAAGAGCCAGTACGACAATGATCATGGTTCTTTTCAGATCGATCGCATCCCGGATATTACAGCCCGAAGATGTCGTGCGGTTAGGCACGAAAAGAAAAGACTCAAAACCCGTGAAAACAGAATGCAACTTGTATAGTTTGCCTCCCTTTTCAAATTTTGGCTTTTGCTTATCTAGATAGTTGCGTAAAAAATTCATCTTTATAATTTTAAATTTTAGATTTTAGATTTTAAATTTTGAATCGTGTCCCATCAAGGAATTGACAATTTAAAATTTGCAATTTAAAATTAGCTTAGTTCTTTTATCATTAACTCTATACCTTTTTCTAGTATTTCCTGAACCGGGGTTTTAGAGGTACAAACGAACTCGCATAAAGCCATATCTTCCGGGACAACCTCGTACATTCCCAGTTGTTCCATCTTGTCCAAGTCCTCTGCCAGTACTGCTTTCAGCAGGTAAACGGGAAGGATGTCCATGGGAAGGACTTTCTCGTATTGTCCGGTCACCACGAATGCTCTTTCTTCCCCGTGATAGTTGGCATCAAGAGTGTATTTCTTGTTCGGGCATAAGAAAGAGGGGAAAGTTTTTGATATGGAGAATTTGTTGAAACCGGGAGTTGCCCAACCCAAAAATTCGTAATTGTCACCTTCGGGGATAACGGTTACCATATTATTATAGTATCCGAGGTAGTTCTCTTCAGTTACCTTGTACCCCGTGAGTACGTTACCGGAAATAATACGTTGATGAACTTGATACTTCAGTTTCCCATTCACGATACAACCGATTTTTGCCCCCAGAATGGTTTTGTAATAAGCAGGCTTTTCAACTTCTGAACCTGCGAGAGCAATCGTCTTGCGGGCGTCGAATTTTCCGGAAGTGAATAATCGTCCGATAATGGCAAGATCCATAGCATTTACCACCCAAACGATTTCCCCTTTGTTGATTGGGTTCAGATGATGAATCTGGATTCCTGCATTTCCTGCCGGGTGTGGTCCTGCGAAATAATTTACATCCACGTTTTTCAGCTTGGCGAACACGGATGTTGAAGGTGTCCCTTCTTTCAAGTTCAAATTCGCATTTTTACCGCATAATTTTTTTAAGCAATCGATTCCGGATTGGAGTGCGGTTAATTCATCTGCAAGAGTAATGTCGAAATCCGGAGCGAGAGGAGCGGAATCAAAACCGGACACGAATATCGCCTTCGGCATATCAGCCGGGGTAGCGATGATGTCGTACGGACGTTGTTTGATCATGGGCCAAACACCGCTGTCAAGTAATTTTTCGATGACTTCGTCTCTGGAAAGTTTGTTCACGTCTGCTGCCCCGAAATCCTTGTATTGGATTTCGGCATCCGCTTTAATCACGACCTCCAGTAACTTCCTTCTTTCTCCTCTGTTTACGATTTCGACTGTACCGCTAACAGGTGATGTGAATTTGACTTCAGGTCTGTACTTGTCGATAAACAACACGTCACCCGCTTTCACTTGATCGCCTGCCTTTACTGCAAGTTTGGGAGTAAGTAGACGGAAATCTGTTGGTTTTACCGCATAGAAATCACATCTCTCGATGTTTTTCACCAGATTTTCGGCTTCTCCTTTTAACTTGATATCAAGGCCTTTTTTCAGTTTTATAACCTTGGACATTGTTTTATTATGTTTTTGATATGTAGATAATTATTTCTAATTCACCCTGTAATTGTTTATTTTAAAAATACGTGCAAATATATAATCAATTATTGAATTTATTCAGTAATTCAAAAGTTAATTCATCCCTTTAGATGTTTTTTTTTACTGCTCGATTTCTCAAATAAATGAATGTTTGAATGAGGTGAGGTTCATTGATGAAATTCCCTTTTGGCATGGTATTTGTAGAAAAAATGAGAAAACTAATGAGTACTAATTATCCAAAATGGTGATTGAATTATGAAAGGAATATTTTTTTGTTGTGTATTAGCAATATGGATGACTTCGTGCAAGTCGGCAAAGGAGAGCGTTTCTCTGACCGGGGTGAAATGGGTTGCGGAGAGTTTGAACGGGAAAGAGATTAAGTTCAAGGAAGGTGGGAGCGAGGTATTCATCACGCTTGAAAGCAGTGATAAGAAAGTATTTGGAAGGGCGGGATGTAATCGCTTTTTTGGTGTTTACGAACAAAACGAGTCACAATTGACTTTTAGCGGGATGGGAGCGACTAAGATGGCTTGTCCTGATATGGATATTGAAACAAGTTTTTTCAAGGTTCTGGAAGATACGAAGAGTTTTATCATAAAGAATGATAAGTTGACGCTGAAAGATAGTAATAACGTGATAGCGGTATTTAAAGCGCAAAAAGAAACTCCTAAAAAGGAATAAGACAAAGTTTATAGTTTGATTTTTCGTGTAGTAAAAAGAGTGTCAAAATTTATTTTTGACACTCTTTTAGTTTATAAGTTTTTTTAAATCACTTCCGCGACAACAAAAGTACTTCCCCCGATGTATATCATATCCCGGTTGCGGGCGGCTTCACGGGCGGCTTGATAGGCTGCAGCTACTGTCGGGAAGGTTTCCCCGTGAAGATGATTTGCCCGGGCTTTCTCGGCTAAAGTTTTTTCATCCATAGCCCTGGGTATGGATGCTTTACAGAAATAGTAAATAGCGTCTTTGGGCAGGATGTGTAACACGCTATCCACGTCCTTGTCGTTTACCATACCAATCACGAAATGAAGTTGTTCGTACGTGCAGGTTTTTAATTGGGCGACAATCTCGGTTAGTCCATCGATGTTGTGTCCGGTGTCGCATACCGTGTAGGGCGTTTGTGATAATTCTTGCCAACGTCCAAGCAATCCCGTGTTGCGAATCGTGTTGGCTATGCCGTTGTATATGTTTTGATCGGAGATGTGCAAGCCATTGTTTCTTAGGCTTAGAACCGTTTCCAGAACGGCCGGGATATTTTTTCGTTGATAAAGTCCTTTCAGGTCTGCTTGCACGGGAGCAAACGTGATCCCGTTTTTGTTTGCCAGCTGGTAGGTGTTTTTATTATCTCGTGTTACTTGCCAGTTTTCGGATGCAAATTCAAGGGTGGTTTCACACTCTTTTGCTTTTTCAATAAAGACAAAGTCACTGGTGGGGTCTTTCGTACCGATGATTGCGGGAACGCCGGGTTTGATAATACCCGCTTTCTCGTGTGCGATTTTTTCCAGTGTGTCACCGAGAAGGGCCATATGATCGAATGAAATATTCGTGATCACCGAGGCCAGAGGGGTAATGATATTCGTGGAGTCCAGTCGCCCTCCAAGTCCGACTTCGATAACAGCAATATCAACTTGTTGGTCCGCGAAATATTGGAAGGCCATAGCCACCGTCATTTCGAAGAAGGACGGTTTGATCCCGGCGAAAAGTGATTTATTCTCTTCCACGAAATTGATCACGTATTGTTCCGTGATCATCTCCCCGTTTATTTTGATACGTTCACGGAAATCTTTCAAATGCGGTGACGTGTATAGTCCGGTTTTATACCCGGCTTCTTGTAATATGGAGGCCAGCATGTGAGACACTGAACCTTTACCGTTTGTACCCCCCACGTGGATGGTCTTGAATTGTTTGTGCGGAGAACCGAAGTGTTCATCCAGTTTTAACGTGTTGTCCAGATTGGCTTTGTATGCGGCCTTACCTTCTCTTTGGTACATGGGAAGCTGGGCAAATAACCATTCTAATGTTTCCTTGTAGTTCATGTATATTCTTTTAAATAAACTGGTTCATTCTGTTGAGCGGGCAAAAATAGTAAAAATATACGGTGGGTGTAAGTTCGGGCTTTGATATTTCTTTTCAGTGAAAAAGGCGTGTGTTTGAGGATGAAAATATTAATAATGCATAAAAAGTGTATAGCATTAATTTCGTACAAATATGGAATGAATTCGAGAAATGTAGGCTGTACGGTGTGTTTTTTTCGTGCATTTCATTTGACGAGTGTGAGGCGTGAAGTGAAGGGAGAGTGTGTGCTGGTGGAGATGATGTATGTATTTGACGAAATTTCACTAACTTTAAACCCGGAATTAGTATGTCATGATAAAAACGTACTAATTATCAAAGTCGCGTATGTGTTGCATTTGGGAAAATAAAAATGAAATAAAGATATGGGAAAGGAAGTACAGGCAATCTTGAATCTTTTGAGTGAAGGTGTCATCGTCGAGGGGGATATTCAAACGCCAAGGGATATACGGATTGACGGCACGCTTGTCGGGACAGTTCATACTGACGGGCGTTTGGTTCTCGGGCCTTCTTCTCGTGTTACGGGAAAAGTCAATTCTCCGAATATTGACGTGTTCGGGAACGTGGAGGGGGATATAGTTTCAACCGGTATTGTCGTGTTAAGGGCAAAATCAAACGTGAAGGGAACGATCTCCACTGCAACTATGGTTGTTGAGGCCGGGGCTGTGTTTAACGGGGAATGTAATATGATTGCGTCGACCAAAGGTGTTGTTCGCCCGGAAACGACAGAAAAGAAATAATGCAAATTCTTTGTGTCGGATTTCACCGAAAAGATATAACTTTGCAGAAATTATAGAACGTTATATGGCTAATGATAGTAAAGTTGTTCCAGTTCCGGTTTTGAGGCGGATGCCCGCGTATCTTTCTTTCGTGAAGACATTGCAAAAACAGGGAGAGAAGTACGTCTCATCGACAAGAATTGCCGAATACATGGAAATAGACGCCACGCAAGTGACGAAAGATTTGTCGCATACCGGTATCTCCGGTAAAACTCGTGTTGGTTATGAGGTGGATAATTTCGTGGAGATACTGGATGACTTTCTTGGTTTTAACAAGATTAATAACGCTTTTCTAGTCGGGGCGGGTTCGTTAGGATGTGCCTTGTTGCAGGATAAGGGACTGAGAAATTTCGGTTTGAATATACAGAAGGCTTTCGATGTGGACAAATCTAAAATCGGGACAAAGATTAATGATGTCGAGATTTTTCATGTGGACCAGTTCCGGGGAATGCCGGGAGAATGTAACGTGGCGATAGGTATCATTACCGTTCCGGCCGAATGTGCCCAGAACGTGGCCGATTTAATGGTTGCTTGGGGAATCAAGGCTATTTGGAATTTTACCCCGGCCCGGATTAAAGTACCTGCTCATATTGCCGTGCAAAACACGACGATATACACGAACTTGGCCATTTTATTTAATAAATTACACGGACAGGAATAGCTTTTTAATTTTAGCTTTTAGCTTTTAAATTTTAGATTCCAGCGCACGAGCCGACATCTTTTAATTTTTAGTTTTTAGTTTTTAGTTTCCCCTTACACAGGGGGGAGGTTGCTGTTTTGAACATGACTTTTGAGTTCGCCTCTCATTTTTTCCCGTGCTAAAATCTACACGTTACGTTTTTTTAGAAAAATACAAATTTTGTTAGGCAAGGTGTTATAAATCAATTTTTTATATTTAATGTATTTACTTGTTATCATACATTGATCAGCTCGTTTGTATATCGTATTATAATTTAATATATTTTTAATATTAATAGGAGGGGAATAGGGGAGGAATGGGAGCGGAATGGGAGCGGGTCACAATGTGAATGCAATAAAGTAAATAAATAATAGCGAATATTTGCATTTGTTAGATGATGTCCGGGATCGTTTTTGAACATGTCTCGTGTCTGTTTCTTTTTCAAGACAAGAGGCGTGTTTAAGCCGGGCTTTTTCTTTGATATTCCGATGTTTTTTTATAATTTTGCGGTTCGTAAATTACAAAGAGTAATAACTAAAAGAAAGCAGAATGGTAAAGATTAAATTTCCCGATGGGAATGTAAAAGAGTTCGAGTCCGGGGTAACCGGCATGGACATAGCTAAGTCGATTAGCCATAAGCTGGCTAAGGAAGTGTTGTCTATATCCGTAAATGGCGTCACGTGGGATTTGATGCGCGGTATAACAACAGACTCCGAGATTAAGCTATATACATGGGACGATGAAGAGGGACGCCATGCTTTCTGGCACTCATCTGCACACCTTATGGCAGAAGCTTTGCAGGCTATTTACCCGAATATCAAGTTCGGTATCGGTCCGGCAATTGAAAATGGTTTCTACTATGACGTGGACCCGGGAGAAGGTGTTGCTATCCAAGAGAAAGATTTGGTGGAGATCGAGAAGAAAATGTTGGAATTGGCAAGAAAGAACGAGGAGTATTGCAGGATAGACGTTAGTAAGCAAGAGGCGTTGAATCATTTTTCATCGCTCAATGAAACATATAAAGTAGAGTTAATCAACGATTTGGAAGACGGAACAATCACGTATTACCGTCAGGGTGATTTCACGGACTTGTGCCGCGGACCGCATTTGCCCAATACATCCTATATCAAGGCTATCAAGTTGACTTCTGTTGCCGGGGCATACTGGAGAGGGAATGAACATAACAAGATGTTAACCCGTATATACGGTATCACTTTCCCGAAACAGAAAATGTTGGACGAATGGTTGGTATTGATGGAGGAGGCAAAACAACGCGATCACCGTAAGATTGGTAAGGAGATGGAGTTGTTTATGTTCTCACAAGCGGTTGGTTCGGGACTTCCGATGTGGTTGCCGAAAGGGGCCATGTTGAGAGATCGTCTGGAAGCATTCTTGCGTAAGGTACAGAAGAAATACGGTTACGAGCAGGTGATCACCCCGCATATCGGTAACGTGAACTTGTACAAGACTTCGGGACATTTCCAGAAGTATGGTAAAGATAGTTTCCAGGTAATCACGACCCCGCAAGAAGGCGAGGAATTCATGTTGAAACCGATGAACTGCCCGCACCACTGTGAGATGTACAAGTTCAAACCGCGGTCCTATAAGGATCTTCCGGTTCGTTTTGCTGAATTCGGTACCGTGTATCGCTACGAGCAGAGCGGGGAATTGCACGGGTTGACAAGGGTTCGCGGGTTCACGCAGGATGATGCGCACTTGTTCTGTACTCCCGACCAGTTGAAGGACGAGTTCAAGAAAGTGATCGATATTATTTTCACGATATTCAAGGCGTTGAGTTTCGAGAATTTCACCGCGCAGGTTTCTTTGAGAGACCCGAATAATAAGGAGAAATACATCGGAACCGATGAAAACTGGGAGAAAGCCGAGAGTGCTATTATCGAGGCGGCTGCCGAGAAAGGATTGAAAACAACTGTCGAGTTGGGTGAGGCCGCATTCTATGGGCCGAAATTGGACTTCATGGTGAAGGATGCCATCGGGCGGAAGTGGCAGTTAGGAACGATCCAAGTAGATTATAACTTGCCGGAACGTTTCGAGCTGGAATACACGGGTGCCGATAACCAGAAACATCGTCCGGTAATGATTCACCGGGCTCCGTTTGGAAGTATGGAGCGATTCGTGGCCGTACTGATCGAACATACAGGTGGAAAATTCCCGTTGTGGTTGACTCCGGACCAGGTTGTGGTACTCCCGATCAGTGAAAAATACAACGATTATGCTCAAAAAGTTGTAAATTTCTTAAATAATTCCGACATTCGCACCGTTTTAGACGATCGTAACGAAAAGATTGGTCGTAAGATACGTGATAACGAGTTGAAAAAGATTCCTTACATGTTGATTGTCGGGGAGCAGGAAATGAACGAAAATAAAGTTTCTGTTCGTCGTCAAGGAGAGGGAGACAAAGGAGCTATGACAACGGAAGAATTCGCAGAAATGATAAATAAAGAGGTAGAAGCTCAGTTGAACTCTATCTACAATGAATAATAATAAAAGGAGGATTAATTATAGCAAGAACAATGGAAATTAGGGGCAGAGGTCAAAATGACAAGCCACAGCACAGAGTGAACGAGCAAATTCGGGCTGCTTCTGTGAGAGTCGTTGGTGAAAATGTAGAAGCGGGTGTTTATCCTTTAAAAGAGGCTTTAGCCATGGCTGAAGCTGCCGGAGCTGATCTGGTAGAGATATCCCCAAATGCCGATCCACCTGTATGCAGGATCATTGATTACAGCAAGTTCCTGTATCAGTTGAAGAAAAAGCAGAAAGAGATTAAAGCCAAGAGCGTGAAGGTCGTTGTAAAGGAGATCCGTTTCGGGCCTCAAACAGACGATCATGATTTCAATTTCAAGTTGAAACACGCGATCGGGTTCCTGCAAGAAGGTGCGAAGGTAAGAGCCTACGTGTTCTTCAAAGGGCGTTCGATCCTGTTTAAAGACCAGGGGGCTGACTTGTTGGAACGCTTTGTTAATGCGTTGGAAGATTACGGGAAACTGGAATCCGCTCCCATGCTTGAGGGAAAGAAAATGATCGTGGTTATTGCTCCTAAGAAATAATGGAAGTTTAGAGTTTAAAGTTTAGAATTTAGAATGAATAGATCCGCGAATCTAAAATCATTCCATCATTGGATTTTTCAATCTGAAATCTAAAATCATTAAATCTAAAATCGATAAGGGATATTTTATAATTACATATATTCTGAAACAAATTAAAATTAGAACAAATGCCAAAGATGAAGAGTGTGAGCAGTGCAAAGAAAAGATTTACTTTGACTGCTACCGGGAAGATTAAGAGAAAACATGCTTTTAAAAGTCATATTTTGACCAAAAAAGCAACCAAGAGAAAAAGAAATTTGACTCATACAGCTATCGTTGACGTGGCTAACGACGCAACCGTGAGAAAAATGCTTTGTATCTAAGAAATTTAAAAAAAACAGTAATTAACCAGGATGTTACGCCAGTTAAGTTCCTTGAGGGACGCTAACATTCAAAAAACAAAAGATTATGCCAAGAGCTAAAAATGCCGTTGCTTCAAGAGCACGTAGAAAAAAGGTTTTAAGTCAAACCAGAGGTAACTTTGGTGCAAGAAAAAATGTCTGGACGGTTGCCAAAAACACGTATGAAAAAGGCTTAACGTACGCGTACCGTGACAGAAAGAAGAAAAAATCAGAATTTAGAGCGTTGTGGATTCAGAGAATTAACGCTGCGGTTAGAATGGAAGGTTTGTCTTACTCTAAGTTTATGGGCTTAGTTCATAAAGCAGAGGTAAACATGAACCGTAAAGTTCTGGCTGATCTGGCTATGAATCAACCGGAAGCTTTCAAAGCAATCGTTGCGAAAGTGAAAGAGTTAGCTTAGTAATTATAAAATATCAGAAAAGGCTGCCCTCGGGTGGCCTTTTTTTATTTTTAAATATTACCTTTGTAAGACAGTGGTACATTATTTTTTAATTCAATATAATGAAGATTGCATTACTTGGATACGGGAAAATGGGGAAAACGATAGAGCGTGTGGCTCGTGATCGCGGGCATGAAGTCGTGTTGGTCGTGGATGAGAATAACCGGGCTACATGTACGGATGATCAATTGAAACAGGCTGATGTCGCGATTGAATTTACAACCCCGGCCGTGGCAGTCGATAATTATAATTGGTGTTTCCGTAATCATGTTCCGGTGGTATCCGGTACGACGGGATGGCTGGAAAGATGGAGCGAAGTGATGATGTCACGCGAGCAATTAGGGGGAGCATTTTTTTACGCGTCCAATTATAGTATCGGGGTGAATATATTTTTTCATCTGAATCGTTGGCTGGCACAGACCATGGCTCGATTTTCCGATTATAAAGTTTCTGTCGAGGAAACCCATCACATCCACAAGCTGGATGCTCCCAGTGGAACAGCCATTACTTTGGTAAAAGATATTTTGGAAGAGCATCCGGAATACTCGTCTTGGGTACTGGATGAAGGAAAGGTCGGTGCGGGAGAATTGCCTGTAAAAGCCAAAAGAGAAGGTGAAGTTCCGGGGATTCACATGGTAACTTATAAATCGAACGTGGATGAAATCCAGATATACCATTCCGCTTATTCCCGGGATGGTTTTGCCCAGGGAGCCGTGATGGCGGCTGAATTCCTGATGGGGAAAAAAGGTGTTTTTGGAATGGAAGACTTGTTGAAAATTTAGAATGAAAACTGAAATAACAAACTCCTTCCCCCCTTCGGGGTACTCCCTCTATAAACAGAGGGAGAGTTGAATGCTCCCTGTCTTGGGGAGAGGTTACCAGCTCCTCCTCTGTTTATAGAGGAGGTGGCAGCGAAGCTGACGGAGGAGTTTAATTTAATAAATCAAGAAATATATGAGTAGGATATTGACAAATAAATGGTTTAAATTAGGGTGCGTTCTTTTCGTGTACCTGCTGTGGACGTTATGGATCGGGAGCTGGTGGTTGTTATTAGGTGTGCCTGTTCTGTTTGATATTTATATCACGAAGAAGGTGCATTGGGCTTTCTGGAAGAAGAAAGGAGTGGAAAAACAGACCAAGACGGTGGAGTGGATCGATGCTTTGATCTTCGCTATTATCGCGGCTACTTTGATTCGTATGTTTTTCTTCGAGGCGTACACGATCCCGACTTCCTCTATGGAGAAGTCCATGCTGGTCGGGGATTATCTTTTCGTGAGCAAGGTGGCTTACGGACCGAAATTACCTAATACCCCTTTGTCAGTACCGTTTACTCATCATACCTTGCCTTTCACCCAGTCAACGAAAGCTTATTCAGACTTGATTCAATGGCCTTACAAACGGATTGCCGGGTTGGGAGAGATTAAACGTGAAGATATTGTCGTGTTTAACTTCCCGGCGGGGGATACGGTAGTCGTCGGAAGGGAAAACCCGGATTACTATTCGCAAATCAGGGGACAGGAGGCTGCTATTCGGTATGTGGCACAAGAGAAGGGATTGAGTGTAACCCCGGAGGAGGCCTGGTCTATCGCTCGTAAACAGATTTGGCGGGAGAACGAGATTATCGCCCGTCCGGTAGATAAGCGGGAGAATTACATCAAGCGATGCGTCGGGATTCCGGGGGATGTTCTGGAAATGAAGGATGCCGTACTTTACGTGAACGGGAAGAAGTTGGAGGATAAAGATAAAATGCAATATAATTATGATATTATCGTGAATTCTCCCTTTAATAAGGTAAAGTTGCAAGAGATGGGGATTTCCATGGAAGATATTAATGGTGGTTATATGGGGAATAATCATTACGTGTTGCCTCTGACGGTTGAAATGGTGGAGAAAATTAAGAAAATGCCGAACGTTCTGTCGGTGAATCATCAGGAGGATGATGGACAAATATTCCCGTATAGTCCGAATTACCCGTGGACCCGTGATAATTTCGGACCGTTACCGATCCCGAAGAAAGGGGAAACTATTGACCTGACGTTGGAGAATTTACCGCTTTATGACCGTATTATCGGGGCATACGAGGAGAATAAACTGGAGGTAAAGGATTCCGTTATATATATTAACGGTGCCCCGGCAGATAAATATACTTTCAAGATGAATTACTACTGGATGATGGGGGATAACCGTCACAATTCGGCTGACTCCCGTTACTGGGGATTTGTTCCTGAAGATCATATTGTCGGGAAAGCTTATTTTATCTGGCTTTCTCTGGATAAGGATAAATCCTTCCTAGGTAAGATACGTTGGAACAGGATATTCCGGTTCATACATTAAAAAAAGCGGCATGTGCCGCTTTTTTTGTTATTATATTTTGTAACTTGTCATTGTTTAAAAAAATTACATTATGACTAAAACTAAAAATAAGAAAACATTTGTATTAGATACGAATGTGATTTTACACGATTACAGATCCATCTACAATTTCGAGGATAATGATATTGTTATTCCAATCACGGTATTGGAGGAGTTAGATAAGTTTAAACGCGGGAATGATCAGATAAATTACCATGCCCGTGAGTTTGTCAGGGAATTGGATCAGATTTCCGGATCAGATTTTTTTCTAAAAGGAGCGCCGTTAGGTAAGGGAAGAGGGCGTTTGTTTATCCAGACGGGAGTGCCTTTCTCTCCCAAAATGAATGATTCTTTTAGCGAGGATATTCCCGATCATCGGATATTGGCTATTGCTGAATATATAACAGAGAAGAGAGAAGGAGAAAAGGTCGTTTTGGTGTCGAAAGATATGAATTTGAGGATGAAAGCGAGGTCTCTGGGGATTTTGGCAGAGGACTACAAGACCGATCAGGTGAAGGATTTGGAAGTGTCGTTAAACAAGTGTATAGAAACAAAAGAGGATTTCTCTCAAGAGTTGATTGCAAAGCTTTACGAGAGTGGGGAGGCAGGAATTCCGGTAGAGACGTTTTTCCCGAAGGAAGAAATTAAAGGAAATAATTACTATATATTGAAGAATGGTAGTAATTCGGTATTGGCTTGTTATGATCCCGTCCGGAAAGTGGTGCGGAAAGTGGAGAAGCTAAATACTTTTGGCATTTACCCGAAGAATTCGGAGCAGGCGTTTGCTCTGGATGCCTTGATGAATCCGAATATCTCGTTGGTAGCATTGAGCGGTAAGGCCGGTACGGGAAAGACGTTATTGGCTTTGGCGGCAGCTTTGCAACAAAACAAGGCATTCGAGCAAATTTACCTGGCACGTCCGATCGTGGCCTTGTCAAACAAGGATTTGGGGTATTTGCCGGGGGATGTGAACGAGAAGGTTAGCCCGTATATGCAGCCTTTGTTTGATAATCTGGCCGTGATCAAGCATCGTTATAATATGCATAGCCAGGAAAACCGGTTGATAGAGGATATGTTGAAAGATGAACGTCTGGTGATTTCGGCACTGGCCTATATCAGGGGGCGGAGTTTGTCAAATGTTTTTTTCATTGTGGATGAAGCGCAGAATCTTACGCCACATGAAGTAAAGACGATTATCACTCGTGCGGGAGAGGGCGTGAAGATGGTATTTACGGGAGATATTGACCAAATAGACTCTCCTTACTTGGATAGACAATCGAATGGTTTATCGCATTTGTTTGATCGTATGCAGGGGCAGGATATTTTTGCCCACGTGCATTTGGAGAAGGGAGAGAGAAGTTACTTGGCAGAAGTGGCAAGTAACTTGCTGTAAAGATAAAAACTAAAAGATAAAAGCTAAAAGTTCAATGATTTAGGACTATTAGCTTTTATCTTTGGGTCTAAACTTTTATCTTTTAGTTTTTAACTTTTAGTTTTTTCAAGTGAATATACTGGGTTTTTTAAGTGCGGCCATTTTATTGACCTTGATGCCGGGGCCGGATATTTTATTCGTGATCACGCAAAGTATTACCCGGGGAAAGAAAGCGGGAATTATTTTTGCTTGCGGGTTGTGTACGGGGTTAATCGCTCACACGGCGGCTGTGAGTCTGGGACTTTCTTTGATTTTATATAATTCTCCGGTGGCATTCAGCGTATTGAAATACATGGGGGCGGCTTACTTGATTTATTTGGGCGTGAAATCCTATATCCACCGGAAGGAAAATTCATTGGCTTTGCCGAGTGCTACCGGGGTAGAATATAAATTGTACCGCAAGGGGATTCTGATGAATATACTGAATCCGAAGGTGCTGTTGTTCTTTATTGCATTCTTTCCCCAGTTTGTAAGTCCTGCCACGGAGAACCCGGCAGGAGAGTTACTGATACTGGGATTGCTTTTTATGGCGCAGGCCATTGTTATATTCACGTTGGTAGCCTTGCTGGCAGACCGGTTGTCACGTCGGTTAATGCAAAATGCTCGATTCTCGTTGATCATGCATATCATCGAATCGTTGGTCTATTTTGCCATCGGAATCAGTCTGATTTTCGTGACTGTTTGATCAGAATTTTCTTAACCGAAGTATTCGAGGTATATAGGTCGAGATGTGACGGGCTTTCTTGGTTTCGTATACATCTGCAATCTTGATCAGAATGGCTGTTTCTTCCACACCACCAAAGCCCGGGTTTATGGCAGTCCCAAAGGATTTCATGGAAGGTGACAGGCTCATGTAGGCATTTACTAAGGGAGGGATATTTTCTCCATGTTCCCGAACGTAACGAGAAAGGATTCGATAATCCTCGTCATAATTATTTCCGCAGAGTATTCTCCCGAGTTTATTGTCATCAATATGAATTTCCAATGGAGTAATCGGCTCGACAAGTCTTTCCGTATCCTTAAAATACTTCCGCATAAAGAATAAGATCATGTCACGTGCCTCTATATTGAAACTGGTGTACATGGTTACTTTCCCGAAGAAGTATTCCATACCCGGATTCTCCACGGTAAGAGCGCCCAGCCCGTCCCACAAGTTATCCAAGGCGAACAGGGATTTGCGTCCCATTTTTGTAGATTGGTACAAAGGTTGTACGAAAGAACGACCCAATTCGATCATTTTAGTGAGATATTGCTTTTTGAAGGCTTCGGAGAAACGGAATAATTCAGTCGTGGCCAAGTTGGGTTCTCCCTCTTGGTTTAAAGGAAGGTTGTCACATAAAATATACCGGTACCCACCTAGGATTTCCTGCTCTTTCGGGTCCCATACGATTAATTGCTGGTAGGGAACCTGCTCGTCAACATCAAATGGATCAATGTCTACCTCTTTTCCAGTACCGCCCCCGGCAGTTCTGAAGGTTAATTCACGTAATCTTCCCACCTCTTTCATCAGGTTGGGACTGTTGAAAGCATTAAACGAGTAAATCTCGTTTCCCCCTTTATTGGTTTTACGAATGAATCTTTCTTCTGTTAGTTCTGCTAATAATTTTGCTTTGTTTACAGGATAGATGACTGGTTGCATAGTTTATGTAGATCTATAATTGGTAGACAATATTCTTTATCTCTTCCGCCCATTCTTTCGGTGTTTTACTTTTATCTAAGGTTTCCCATTTAATGGGTTTCCCGATGACAAGCGTAAAAGTTGAACCTTTCTTGTTGAATGTTTCCTTGGGGAGATACATCATTTCCAGATTAACCTTTAGTCCTATTTTGGTACGAAAGTTTGCTAAATTATAAAAGAATTTTGAATTTTCTGCTTTTACCCGTATCGGAATAATGTCCCGTTGGTATTTAACAGCTTTAACCACGAAACTTTTTTGCCATTCCAAATCTTTAACCACGCCTTTAACTTTACGACTTACCATTCCGGCAGGGAAGGTGATGACCTGAGCATCGGAGGCAAAGGCGTTTTCTAGGTCTACTGCGGCTTCTTTGGCTAAGGCTCCGTGTTTGTTAACCGGTAAAAAGATATTATTCAGATTCTTGAGATTCATCAGTAAATCGTTTACCGGGAATTTAAGCTTTTTATATATTTTTCCCAAGAAGGAGATCAGAATGATACCATCCGGCCCCCCGAGAGCGTGATTTGCGGCAAAAATATAGCGTCCGTCGGGGGTAGGTAAATTCTCTTTGCCTTCGATGATGTAAGAAATATCAAGATATTCCAAGATACCTTCGGCAAAATCCAAGCCTTTTTGATCCCCGTATTTAGAGATGAAGTCGTTGATCTGGTCTTGACAGATCACCCGTTTTAAAAATGAATAAACGAATTTCGGAATCCAGCGGGCTAACTTCGGATTCTTACTTTTGAAAAGTTGTTCAATATATATAGGTTTAACAGTTTCTTCCATAATAAATGTGAATTGAATCTCCTTGTTTCAAAACTTTTGACAAAGATAAAAAACCTTATTCAATAAAATTCGTTAGAGAGGATATGAATTGAAAAATATGAACATTTTTAATGGATAGAATAAGTTAAACGCAAAAAAAGAGAACTATGAGAAAATTATCTTTGATAACGAGTGGAGTTATTTTGATGCTCTCTTTCTTGATGGTGGGGTGTAATACCATGAAGAAGTTGGAGAGAGAGGCCATCGAAACGGCAATTGTGGGGAAAGTTTCTCCTCAGCAGTTGACTGCGGTGGATGGGGTTGTAAATTTTAATTATAATATTGCTTTTGCTCCCAGGCAGTTTTATAAAAAGTTAATTTTGAAAGTGACTCCTAAAATGCAATATCCCGGTGGGGAAGAAGCGATGGAACCGCTTTATTTCCAAGGGGAGAAGGTGAAGGGAACCAATTACCCGGTGGTGGAATACAAAGGAAACACGCTGGGAACTTATAATTTATCATTCCCTTATCGTGATGGTATGCAAAAAGGGGTACTAATCGCTGATATAGAGGCGATCATGGGGAATAAAACTGTTGCATTTACTCCGGCTATATTAAATACGAATGGGGTAAAGGAATGGAAAACATATATATATTCTCTACCAAACAATCCGGATGCAATTCCTTTGTTTACCGAAACTTTTGTGAAAGATGTTCCGGCAACAGGTGTGGGAATCATTAGCGGGTACGTGTTATTCCCGTTATCTAAATCAGTGATTACAGATGCGCAGAAAAAATCGTCTGTCATGGCACAGGCAGCCCAAGAAATGAAGAGAATTCTGGCAGATAAAAATGCCAAGATTACCAATATGTTAATGTACGTTTCCAGCTCCCCGGAAGGACCGGAAAGATTAAACAAAAACTTGACCACGAATCGTTTCAATACGGCTAAGACTTATTTCATGAAAGATTTGGGATTGGCTAACACACCGATGGCAAAAGATACTAAATTTATCGTTTCCAACACGGTGAGCGAGAATTGGGAAGGTTTGTATATGTTATTGAATGATTCCAATTTGAAGAATAAGGCACAAATCGTGAAAGATTTGCAGAATGCCCCGAATTTACAGAAACGGGAGGCTGTCTTGGAATCATATATTAAGACTGTTCCGGAATTGAAAGATGTGATTCTTCCGACATTGCGGCGAGCTGATTTTTATATTTTCTATACCGTGCCTGAAGTGATGCAGATGGAGGATCAGGTGACGACTTATTACGTACCTCAATTACAAGAGACTTCAGTTTTGTCAGCTCGTACGGATGTAAATTTGTTGAATGATTTGGCTGTCATTGCTATCCGTAACAAGGATTATAGGAAAGCTAAAAAGTTATTGGAATCGGCAGCTGTAATTAATCAAAAACCGGAAGTGCTAAATAATCTTGGTATTGTTTATCAAAATGAAGGGAATAATACTCAGGCTGAAGATATGTATACGAAAGCTTCTATAAAGAATGAGGCGAAGTATAATTTGGGAATGTTGTTATTGAAAGATAAAGAGTACAGTAAGGCTATTCCTTATTTGAAAGCGATGCCGAATGTGAATCTGGCTTACGCTCAGTTGATGGCTAATGATAATCGTGCCGCTTTGGAGACATTGAAGAAGTTGAATCTGACGGAAGGGTACGAGTATTACATGATGGCCGTGGCTGCAGCAAGAGTAAAAGATGTACAGGCAATGGCTGTTGCTTTACAGAAGGCTATACAACTTGACCCGCAATTGAAAGAGAGGGCAAGTACTGATAAAGAATTTTATCCTTATGCTCAAGAAAGTATTTATTTGGATATTGTTGATTAAAATTGTTTGACTTTGCATTTTAAATCGGGCCGTAGCGAGAGCTATGGCCCGATTTGTTACAAGTTTGCAAGTTACAAGTTATGGCGAACCTGTAACCTGTTAACTTGTAACTTTGTGAAACAATTTATTGTTTTACAAAACCTTGTCCGGATTCTGTTTGATGAAGTCACCCCAATCCTTGCATTTTGGGTTTCCCGTGGTGGGTAAGTTACCTTGTAGGTGGTGACAATAGGCGATGGCGATGGCATCCGTTTCATCCAAGGTAGAAATAGTAGTCGGTATCGTCATGAATTTGCCTAGCAGAAGGGCGATCTGCTCTTTGGAAGCCTCTCCTGTTCCCGTGATGCTCATTTTAATTTTCTTCGGGGCATATTCGAAAATGGGGATATTCCGTTGTAGAGCGGCAACGATGGCTACACCCTGTGCCCGTCCGAGTTTCAGCATGGACTGGATGTTCTTACCGTAGAATTGTGATTCGATGGCCAATTCGTCCGGATGGTAAGAATCAATGACTTGCAGTGTGCGTTGAAATACTCTTTGCAGTTTGAGATACGGATCGGTCATTTTTTTCATGTCAACGACTCCCGACACGACAAGTTCCGGTTTGCAATTCTTTCCGGTTGTTTTAAGAATTGCATATCCCATGAAGTTTGTACCGGGGTCTATCCCCATGATTAATTTTTCCATTTATCTGTTTTAGATTACAAATATAGCGAAAATCTGTCAGAATTTCGATTTATTCAATCTCTTCGAGAGTGGTACTGAAATATAAAAGATTCTCACCGAATACATCTACCAGCATATGTAATAATCTGTCTTTGTAGTTTTCTATAAAGATGCTGTATTCTTCGGCAGAAGGGAATATGAGTTGTAGGGATAGGGACAGGCCTTCTCCTTCACGAATCATGACACGGGTAAATAGAATGTCATTACAAAGGTTTTTGCCTTTGAGATAAGCGATGTAACCACCTCGGATAACCTGGATGAATTCCTCTGCAATGTTTTCGTCAATACTGAATGTCGTGTTGTATATAAAGCGCATATTAAGCTAAAAGCTAAAAGTTAAAAACTAAAAGATAAAAGATCCGTGAAGGATTAACTTTTATCTTTTAGTTTTCAGTTTTTATCTTATATAGTCGGTACCCATAAACCCGCGGAGTACATCCGGAACTCGGATACCTTCCGGAGTCTGGTTGTTCTCCAGCAAGGAGGCCACGATTCTCGGTAATGCCAGGGCGCTACCGTTTAGCGTGTGTACCATGGTCGTTTTCTTGTCTCCTTTATCCCGGAAACGTAGTTTCAGACGGTTTGCTTGATATTCTTCGAAATTGGAAACAGAGCTGACTTCCAGCCAACGATCCTGTGCTTTTGAATACACTTCAAAATCGAAGGTTAGGGCAGAGGTGAAACTCAAATCACCACCGCATAGACGTACGATACGATAAGGTAATCCTAACTTGATTAACAGTCCTTCCACGTGTTTCACCATGCCGTCAAGAGCCTCGTAAGACATTTCCGGACGGGTGATCTGCACGATCTCTACTTTATCGAACTGGTGCAGGCGGTTCAACCCGCGTACGTCTTTTCCGTATGATCCGGCTTCCCGGCGGAAACAGGCGGAGTAAGCCGTGTTCTTGATCGGTAACTGGTCGGCATCCACGATCATATCCCGGTAAAGGTTGGTTACAGGCACTTCTGCCGTGGGGATAAGATATAGTTTGTCCTCGTTCACGTAATACATCTGTCCGTCTTTATCGGGTAACTGACCGGTACCGAAGCCTGAATCTTCATTAACGACAAGCGGGGGCTGCACTTCTTGATAGCCCGCTTTGGTGTTTTCTTCCAAGAAGAAGTAGATTAAGGCTCTTTGTAAACGGGCTCCCATGCCTTTGTAGACGGGGAATCCGGCACCCGTGATCTTCACACCAACCTCGAAATCAATCAACTGATACTTTTTCGCCAGGTCCCAGTGGGGAAGTTGTCCTTCTTCATGGGCAGGCACGTTATCACTGATTTTCACGATTACGTTGTCCGCATCACTCTTTCCGGGAGGTACGGAGTCATGTGGTAAATTCGGTAAACGAACGATGAGTGAGTTCAACTCGTTCTGGGTGCTATTATGTTGGGCAGTCAAGGCTGCAATCTCTTCTTTCAGACGGGTTGTATTAGCCCTTGCTTGCTCGGCTTCCTCTTTTTTTCCTTCTTTCATCAAGGAACCGATTTGCTTGGAGATGCTATTCATTTCGGATTGCTTGTTATCCGATTCTTTTTGTAAATTCTTTCTCTCGTTGTCGAGAGCGATAATCTTCTCAACTAATTCCTTGGCATCAAAGTTCTTCACGGCTAATTTCCGAATGACCGTGTCTTTGTTTTCCTGAATAAATTTAAGGTTTAGCATCTCTGGTAATTTTAAATTTTAGATTTTAATTTTAAATCATCGAAACGGGAACACGGATGTTCTTGTTTCGAGGCGTAAAAATAAAAAAAACTCCTGTACTTTGTAAGGACAGGAGCTTAAATATGTTTATTTTTCTACTTATTCAGCGATAGCCTCAATAGAAACGTAAGATTTGTTGTCTTGTTTTTTTCTGAAAACAACTTTTCCGTCGATCAATGCGAATAAGGTATGATCTCTACCGATACCCACGTTTAATCCCGGGTTGTGTACTGTTCCTCTTTGACGAACGATGATATTACCTGCTTTAGCAAATTGTCCGCCGAATACCTTTACTCCTAATCGTTTACTTTCTGATTCACGACCGTTCTTAGAGCTACCGACTCCTTTCTTGTGTGCCATATCGTTTTAAATTTTAGAAGTTACAAAATAAATTAAGCGTTGATAGCTTCGATTTGAATCTGGGTCATACATTGACGATGACCGTTTTTCTTACAATATCCTTTTCTTCTCTTTTTCTTGAAAACTATTACTTTGTCAGCTTTCACGTGAGATAATACCTTTGCCGTAACTTTAGCTCCTTCTACAACCGGAGTTCCGATTTTGATGTCACCTTCGTTGTCTACTAAAAGCACCTTGTCGAATTCAACTTGAGCGCCTTCTTCTGCAGTCAGTCTGTGAACATAGACTTTACGGTCTTTTTCAACTTTAAATTGTTGTCCTGCGATTTCTACAATTGCGTACATTGTTCTATTTCATTATTAAGTTAATACCGTGGGGTGGGATTCTTCCACTTGTTGTACCCCTAAGGTTAAATTTTCGCTCGGCAAAAGTAATAATTGTTTTTGTACGAACCAATAGTTTACCGAAGTTTTATCAATAATTTTATCTTTCCTCAAAAAACACTAACTTTGACGGGATTTCAGAAAACAGAATGGTTATGAAACATATTGCACGGCTGATATTGAAGATATTCGGATGGAAACTCAAGGGCGGCTTGCCTGCGGATAAAAAAGCGGTAGTCATATCCGTACCGCATACTTCCATTATGGATTTTATCTGGGGGAAGTTGACTTTTATAAGTCAAGGAGTTCCTACTTATATTTTAATGAAAAAGGAGTTTTTCTTTTTTCCGTTGGGACCGATTTTGAAAGCGTTGAACGTGATTCCTGTGGATCGGGGAAATAAGGAGAATCATATCGTGGAGAGAATGGTGGAGGAATTCAAAAAAAGGGATGTTATGTATTTGACTATAACCCCGGAGGGGAGCCGGAAAAAACGGAAGAAATGGAAAAAGGGATTTCTGGTGATAGCTAAGGAGGCCGGGGTGCCGGTGTATTTGGGACGTATTGATTACAAGGATAAATATTGCACGTGGGGCCCCCGCTTTGAACCGACGGGTGATCCGGATGCGGATTTGAAATATATCATGTCAACATACAAGGATGCGAACCCGCGTCACCCGGAAAACTTTTCTGCGGGCGATTAACAGAAATCATTATTGTATAATAAATAATAGTATATATGAATGTTGCGATCGTACAGGCACATTTGGAATGGGAGAATGTACCGGTGAACTTGAAACTTTTTAACAAGCGGATAGCAGCGATAGAAGGAGCAAACATAATCGTTTTACCCGAGATGTTTGCGTCGGGATTTACCATGAAGGGGAAAGAACGGGTAGCACCTTTTTACGAGGCTGTTTACCAGTGTATGCAGGAATGGGCAAGGGAAAAAGATGCGTTGATCATGGGATCGACCGTTTATTTCGAAGACGAGCATTACTACAACCGTTTGCTGGTGGCCTTTCCGGATGGTAAAATCTTGCATTATGACAAAAAGCATTTGTTCACGATGGGAGAGGAAAAAGAGCATTTTACGGCAGGGAATGAGTTGTTGGTGTTTGATTACCAGGGAGTAAGGATCGCACCGTTCATTTGTTATGATTTACGTTTTCCCGTGTGGAGTCGTAACACGTGTGGTTACGACTTGGCCGTGTACGTGGCCAACTGGCCGGAGGCAAGGAGGCAACCGTGGCAAATTTTATTAATGGCCAGGGCAATCGAGAATCAATGTTACGTCATTGGGGTGAACCGAGTGGGCGAAGACGGGGTAGGATTGAATTATTCCGGTGATTCGGCAGTTATTTCTCCTAAAGGGGATGTATTGGTTGCTTGTGAACCTTTTGCCGACGAGGTGAAACAGGTAGATATTGATTTGAAAGCTTTACGGGAATTTCGTGTGAAGTTCCCCGTGTTGGAAGATCGGGATGAATTTACAATTGAAGATTAATAATAATAGCTAAAAGTAAAGCATGAAAAGGATGTTTTTGGCAATAATCGGATTAAGTATGATGTTCGATTTAAGCGCGCAAAAGAAGGTTTTAACCATGGAAGAGGCCGTGGTAGGGTATCATTTATATCCCCGGTCCAAGTATATTCAATGGCAAGGCGACAAGAATCAGTTGACCTATCTGGACCGGGAAGGTTTGATGGGTGAATCTGTCGATAAAGGTGAAAAGAGTGTACTGCTCACAGTGGCGGAATTGAACAGGATCTTGGGAGCCGAATTGAGAGGATTTCCTAATTTTTCTTGGTTGGATGATAATACTCTGGTGATTGCTCGTCAAGGGAGTATTTACCACATTGACGTTGCCAAGAAACAGGTGAAACAGAAATTTACTTTCCCGAAAGGGGCTGCTAACGAGACTTATTCTAAAGCGGGTAATGTGTATGCGTACACGATCGATAATAACTTGTATTACATGGACGAGCGTGGGAATAGTTATACCGTTACTGCGGACGAGGACAAGAATATCGTGAACGGGCAGGTGGTTAGCCGGAATGAATTCGGAATTACGGGTGGTATTTTTTGGTCTCCGGACGGAAAGAAACTGGGATTTTACCGTAAAGACGAGAGCCAGGTAACGAATTTCCCGTTGTTGGATATCAATACTCGTACGGGTGAGTTAAAAGAGATTAAGTATCCAATGGCTGGAATGAAATCCGAGTTGGTGAGTCTTGGGGTTTATGATATAGCTTCTGCTAAGACGACTTTTCTGGATGCGAATGATTTCGGCCGCGAACAATATTTGACGGGAATTACTTGGGCTCCGGAGTCTGATATGGTATATATTCAAGTGCTTAACCGGGGACAAAATCATATGCGTTTGAATAAATATGACGCATCAACGGGTAAATTGATCGCTACTTTATTCGAGGAAAAGTCCAATACTTACGTGGAACCGCAAAGCGGTTTGGTATTCTTGGCTAATAACCCGAAACAATTCATTTATTCTACGAATAACCGGGATGGTTTCATGAATCTTTACTTGCACGATGTGAACGGTAAATTAATTCGTCGTCTGACAGACGTGGATGCGGACGTGGAATTCGTGGCCGCTGATCCTGCCGGGAAATATGTGTATTATCTTTCATCGGAAATCTCCCCGGTGGAGAAACAACTTTTTCGGGTAGAGGTAAAAAGCGGGAAGAAAAGCCGCTTGACAACAGAAGAGGGGTGGCACAATATTACGATGAGTGGTGACTGTGCTTATTTCGTTGATAATTATAGTAGCATCAAAGTACCTCGTAACGTGGATTTGACGACTAATGCCGGAAAGGTTGTACATCGTTTGCAGGAAGTGGAGAATCCGAATAAGGATTATAATTTCGGGGAGATTACGTTGGGTAAGATTAAGGCGGATGATGGTAGTGATTTATACTATCGTTTGATTAAACCGATGGATTTTGACCCAAACAAGAAATATCCCGTGATTCATTACGTGTATGGTGGACCTCATTCACAGTTGGTAACCAATACATGGAATGCTTCCTTGCGGATGTGGGAAATGTATATGGCTCAACATGGTTACGTGGTATTCGTGATCGATAATCACGGTACGCCGAACCGCGGTAAGGCTTTCGAGGATATTATTCACCGTCAGTGCGGACAGGTTGAAATGAAAGATCAGGTGAAGGGAATTGAGTGGTTGAAATCTTTCCCGTGGGTGGATGCGAATCGTATCGGGGTTCACGGTTGGAGTTACGGTGGTTTCATGACCATTTCGTTGATTACCAATTATCCCGATATTTATAAAGTGGCCGTAGCCGGAGGTCCTGTAATTGATTGGAAATGGTATGAAGTGATGTACGGGGAACGTTACATGGATACCCCGCAGGAGAACCCGGAAGGATATGCTAAAACTAGCTTAATCGCCAAGGCAAAAGATCTGAAAGGTAAGTTGTTGATCTGCCAAGGTGCTGTTGACCCGGTTGTGGTTTGGGAGCAGAGTTTGAGCTTTATCCGGGAGTGTATCAAGAATAACGTGCAGGTGGATTACTTCCCTTACCCGTGTGCAGAGCATAACGTGATGGGACGAGACCGGATTCATCTGATGCAGAAAGTAACGAATTATTTCGAGGATTACTTGAAGTAATTGAAAATGGGGGTGTGGTAAAATCATTTTGCCACACCTCTTATTTTATAGTATCTTTTCGTAGAGGCGGAATCTGTGTAGTCCGTAGTCTCCCAAGCCTAAATCAATCGTGTCGATATAATTGAAACCGAATTTTTCATACAGCTTGATGGCGGGAATGTTGTTCTCGTATACATCGAGCCGGATAGCTTTCATGTGTAGCTCTTTTCCCAACTCACAGGCAAAAGAGATCAGTTTTTTCCCTACCCCCGCTTTTAGGAAATCGGGATGAACCACGAGTGTGTGAATCACGAATATTTTGCTGTAATCCGATTCTATCCCCCAAAGTGCCTTCTTGTATGCTGGTTCCGAATGATGATTTAAAATGATTGAACCGATAATCCGTCCTTCCAGCCTTACCACGTAAAGGTTCTGTTCGTTAATCCCGGTTTCTGCGATTTGCCGAACGGGATATACCCCTTTGATCCATCCGGGATGATTTATATCCGAGTCTAGAAAATCATTTAAATCATCATATAGTCGTGCCAATTCATCGATATCTGCGTGTACACCTTTTTCAATAACCATTTTCGTCATTTTTAAATATACAGGCAAAGATAAATAAATTACTATCTTTGTACCGGATTTGAAAAGTCATTTTCAATTTTCATTTTTCAACTTTCAATTGTTTAGTCATGCGTATCGATATATTAAGTGTAGTGCCGGAATTACTGGAAAGTCCTTTAAATCACTCGATTATTAAACGGGCGAAAGAAAAGGGAATCGTGGAAATCCATATTCATAACATTCGGGATTGGTCGAAAGATAAACACCGGAAGGTGGACGATTATTCTTTCGGGGGTGATGCCGGGTTAGTGATGGCAGTTCAGCCTATTTTTGATTGTATCAACGAGTTGACTTCCCAGCGACATTATGACGAGATTATCTATACGGCTCCGGATGCTCCTGTTTTTAACCAGAAGACGGCGAACGAATTGTCGCTGAAAGAAAATATCATGATTCTTTGCGGACACTACAAAGGTGTGGACCACCGGGTACGTGAGCATCTGATTACGAGGGAAATATCCGTGGGTGATTACGTGTTGACGGGCGGTGAGTTACCTGCCTGCATCATGACGGATGCCGTTGTACGCCTGTTGCCGGGAGCCATGGGGGATGAAACTTCTGCCTTGACTGATTCTTTTCAAGATAACTTGTTAGCCCCGCCTGTATACACGCGTCCTGCTGAATTTAACGGGTGGCGGGTTCCGGAAGTCTTGTTATCCGGTAATCATGCCTTGATTGACGAGTGGCAGGAGCAACAAGCATTAGAACGGACAAGGGCTTTGCGTCCGGATTTGCTTGATGAATAGTTGTGGGCTTTGTGTGTAAATTCTACAGGACAAGATAAAACACAAGTCGGCAAGAGCTGCCCGTAACCTTGACACCATACAGAGAATAGTCTACGCTGTGTTTTCCATTTGGAAAGGACTGCGCAAAAAACGGGCTGACAAAAGAAAGGGGATGGCTGAACTTATGAGACATGTATCAATGAGTTTTACCAGACTTTTGGCTTTCTTGGGCCAAAAATGAAAATAACAGCATTTTGAATAAGAGATAACGTGCTGACATACAGGATTAATCCCTTGCCCAATTCGTGATGAGTTGGGTAAGGGATACTATGCCGTTATTTCTGTCTTAAATGAAAGAACCGTGTGCAAAGTGAAAAGTAAACCGAGAAATATACGGGAAAAAGGAGAGAAGAGACTATATTTGCCCTTTGTTATAAGAAGATCTTGATTTATGAATACATTCAAATCCATAGACGACTTGTTGCGTGTCCTCGAAAGGGAGAAAGTCTTGATGAAGCAGATGTTTCAGAAAAGACCTTCGACTTCCTTGAAGTACGATTATGCCTTGGAGTTGACGGAGTATAAAGAGGAACGGATCAAATACCTCATCGACTATGGTGTCATCAGGGATAGCGGGAATTTCTTGGAGATGGAGGACGTGTATCTCAAGTTCTTTGAAGAGGTGTTGCAGGTGAACGAGAGCATCAACGTATCATTTGTGGACGACTATTTGGGAAGGTTGAATGAAAACATCGACTACTACTTGCAAGAGAACAACGAGCAACGGAAGTACAACTACCACAAAAAGGTGCGGCGGTGTTTGAAGAACATTGCTATGGTGACGGTACGTAATGTGATAGACTTGAAACGGAACATCGACAATACGTACAAGAACGAGCCGAATTATCCCATCAAACTTGCCAAACTGAAGAATCTCGATGAGAAGCGCAAGAACATTGCCCTACTGATTAACCGAAGCGAAGATATCATCGAAAACCAGCAGCCTGTGTTTTTCAAAGTGGCGATGGATACTCAGATGCGCACCGTGGTGAGTGATGTGAAGTTGCAGCTGAACGATGCTTACCACAACTTGATAGAGATTGAAAAGCAGATTATCCACTACTTGAACCTGATAGCTTATCAGAACCGCATTTTCGAGAAAGTGCGTCGCTTGAAGTATTTGCGCGACCAGTTCCTGTTGGAAGAAAAGAGCGACATCCGTCAACAACTGAGCTTGATAAACCCGGTGTGGATGGAACCACAGACCAACTACCGCATCAAACTGTCGGTGGACGAGTTGCGTACTTCTGCCACTGCACTTGAACTTATCAAGAAGGTTGTCTCGCGGCAGAAGAACTTGGTGAGAGGTCCGAAGAACATAGCCGAAGCCATTCCGCAAGAGTTCTTGGAAGCGGACAGTGAGGTGTTGGATGCCGTCAACTTGCAGGAGGTGTACAATGCCTTTGCTGCATCGAGCAGCCACTTGTTCAGGTTTGTCATGAACTATCGCTACCACAAGGAGGTGGATACCAACGGAAAGATTCTCTACTTCTGCCAGATAGCGTCGCAATATGCCGATGGGTTGGATTTTACCGACACCTACGAAACGGATTGCGGGGTGGAGTATCCTTTAATCTATTCCAAATAACATTGCAAACGGAATGCTTATGAAATATACCGAAGAAATATTCAATATACTGAGCAAAGGAGGGTTTATCTCCTCCAACAGCGTGTCGCCTGCCGTGAAACGCTACTACGATGCCATTGAAGAAGAGTTGGCAGAATACTACGAGTACTACAAAGGAATCGGTTTCTACTTGGAAGGTGGCGATGGTTATTACCTGTTTACGCGACGGGAAGCGAAGGTGGATTTGGAACGTAAGCTGGAAGCGGCGATGAAGTGGATAGACTACCTCAGTTTCCTGAAAACGTATGATGCTACGTTCGGTCCCGGTTTCAAGTTCCGTCCGGCAGACATCGAGGTGCAAATCAGTTGCCAGATGGAGTTGAAAGAGAAAGCCGCCAAACTATTCTCTGATAAGAAGAAGTACAACGAGGTGGTGGAGAAGCTGGTGGCGGAGTTGGAGAAGTCGGGTATGATAGAACTGGAAAACGAGCACGACAGCACGTATAAAGTATTAACCGCATTTCACTATATGGAGAACTTGGTGGATTGCATAACGATATCGGAGGAACTGAACGATGAGGTATCTCAATAAAGTGGTGTTTGTGAACAGTGCCCACGTGCCGTATGCTGAGGTGAAGGTGGACGGAAATGTGCACTTTATCGGTACGCAAGGGGTGGGGAAGAGTACGTTGCTGCGTGCCATCCTCTTTTTCTACAATGCAGACAAGATGCGCCTCGGTATTCCGAAGGAGAAAAAGAACTTCGATGCGTTCTACCTGCCCTTTGCCAATTCGTACATCGTCTATGAAGTGATGCGTGAAAATGGTGCTTATACGGTGGTGGTGACGAAGTCGATGGGGCGGGCTGCTTTCCGCTTTGTGGATGCACCGTATCGGAAGGAGTGGTTTGTGAACGAACGGAACGAGGTGGCGGCGGATTGGAGCGAGATTCGTGTGCGTATTTCCGATTCCGGTTACAACGCATCATCGTTGGTGACCGGTTATGATATGTTTCGAGACATTATCTTCGGTAACAACCGGAAGCCTGAGTTGCTGCAATTCCGCAAATATGCCATTGTGGAGAGTGCGCATTATCAGAACATCCCCCGTACCATTCAGAATGTGTTCCTAAATTCTAAACTGGATGCCGACTTCATCAAAGATACCATCATTCAGTCTATGGACGACAATGAATTTGTTATCGATCTTAGTTACTACCGCAATCAGATAGAGACTTTCGAGCAGGAGTATGACGATGTGATGTTGTGGATGAAGCAAGACAAGAACGGGGTAGTGCCTGTCCGCAAGCAAGCCGAAAGGGTAATAAAAGGTTACCGGACGTTGCTCTATTCCAAAAAGCAAATCGAAGATGGCAGAGCCGAACTCAATTATGCCGAAAAGGATGCTCGCCGAAGATTTCCCGAACTGGACGAACAGATAGACTTGCTGAACAAGGAGGTGGAACGCTACACCCGTTTGTTGGGTGAAGAACGGGAGAAGTTCAATCGTGAGCGCGACAAGCTGAATCAGCAGAAGGGTAGTATCGATGCCGATTTACAGAAGATAAAGAGCAAGCGTAGATATTACGAACAAGAACGCATCGAAGAGGTCATCGCCAAAGTGTGCAAAGAACCTGCGTTGAAATACGAACTGGAGTCGTTGAACAAGGTGTATCACGAACTAACCGGTACTTACGATGACATTATGGGTAAGTACCGGCAACTCGAACAAACTCTTGATACCGAATTTGCCAAGTTCGATAACGAGACCAAGAACAGAATACTCTATCAGAAAGAAGAATTGAACATGCGTATTTCTGTTTTACAAAAGAAGCACTACGAGCAGACCGATGAAATCCGCGCCGTCTACGAAGAGAAGCTGAAAACCCTGTCCGATAGCAAAGAGATGTTGTTGGAAGAAATCTCTACTTTGAAGCAACGAAAGACGAAGATAAAATATACCGTTCATTACCAATGCGAGATAGAAGATTGTAGTGAACGTCTGAATGCTTTGTCTACAGAAGAAAGAAATACATCCGTGCGCGTGGAACGTATGAAGCTGGAGGGCGACCGTTTTCGACAGAAGTCGGCAGAGGAAGTGGGGAAGTTGGAGAAAGAGTGGGAAGCGAAGATAGAGATCGTTGTGCGGCACAGAAAGCAACTGGATACCGATATAGAATCGCTACGCCATTTGATAGAGAACAGCAAAGGTTCTTTCTGCGAATGGTTGGATAAGAACAAACCGGGTTGGCAGGAGAACATCGGTAAGATAGCCGACGAAAAGCAGATTCTTTATAACCGACATCTTTCACCGGAGTTGGTAGCCGATGGTGGTAACACCTTCTTTGGTGTGACGTTGAACCTGACCGAGGTGGAACGTGATTTGCGTTCTCCCGAACAACTGCAAGCCGAATGGGATGCCAAATCTTCGGAAAGAGATGCCGATACTCAGCAACTTGTTCAGTTGAACGAAGGGAAAGAGAAGGAGACGGAAGCTGTAAGAAAGAAGTATAGAAAGCAAATTTCTGCCCTCTCCGATGAGATGCACTTGCTTGAAGTGCAGTTGCAACAGTACCCTGTTCAGCAAAAGAACTTGCAAGCAGAACGTGCCTCTTTGCAACGGAAAGAGGATGAATGGAAGAAAGAACAACTTGCTGAAATAGAAATTGCCATTGGCAGAAAAGAGAAGGAACGGCAGAAATGTAACGATGCAGAAGCGGTATTGAAGCAAGAACGGGAGAAACGTATCATTCAAATCGCCGAAGAACTGCGCAAAGTAGAGAAACGAGAGCGTACTGCCGTAGATGCTGATGTGCAACTTATCGAGAAGGAACTTGCCAATCATCGCTTGGAGATGAAAGTGCGGAAGCAAGAACTGCTCCGTCAGCAGAAAGACGAACTGAACGGTAAAGGTGCGGACACTGCTGCTATCGATACTTACAAAGCGAAGATTGACACCATCGCTGCTGAACTGGAGTATATAGCCAAGAAGCAACCTTTGGTGTGGAGTTACGAGAAAGATAAGCAAGAGTTGTTTGACCGTGAGCTGGATTTGCGTGCGGAGAAGAAGAACAACGAACAACATCTGACTGATTTGAACGAGAAGTACGTTTTGCGGAAGAAGCGACTGTCCGACCAATGCGAGGATACCACCAACAAGATGCGTACCCGTTGCGGTGAGCGAGATGCTTTGAAGAAGGATATGGATGTGCTGGAGAATTTCCGCAAAGACAAGAATTTCTCTCCTCCCGAGTCGTACACTTCCTGCGAACTTGCCACCAAGAAGACATGTGGTGTGATAGTGGACGAATTGAAGAGCTTGATTATATCGTTGAAGACCGATACGGACAATTTCAAGAAGTCTGTCAATCTGTTCAATAGTAATTTCACCGCAAGAAATACGTTCAGTTTCCCGCAAGCACTTGCGAGCGATGCCGATTATATGGATTTTGCTTCCAACCTCTGCGAGTTTATCGACAACAACAAGATTGCCGAATATCAAAACCGCATCAGCGAGAGGTATGTGAACATCTTGCGCCGTATCTCCAAAGAGACAGGTGAACTGACCCGGAGCGAGAGCTTGATACACAAGACCATCAAAGACATCAATGAAGACTTCATCAAACGGAACTTTGCCGGAGTGATTCGTAGCATCGAACTGCGTCCCTTGCAGAGTAATGACAAACTGATGTTGCTGTTGTTGGAGATGAAGAAGTTTAATGATGAGAATGCGTTCAATATGGGTGCGGTGGATTTGTTTTCGCAAGATTTGCGTGCGGACGTCAATCTGCATGCCGTGAAATACCTGAATGCATTTAGTAAACTTTTGAAAGACGAACCGTCGCGGAAGAACCTTGTCGTGTCCGATTCGTTCAACTTGCAGTTCCGTGTGATGGAGAACGACAACGATACGGGTTGGGTGGAGAAGATTGCCAATGTAGGTTCGGATGGTACGGATATTTTGGTGAAGGCGATGGTCAACATTATGCTTATCAACGTGTTCAAAGAAAAAGCATCGAGGAAGTTTGGCGATTTCAAAGTGCATTGTATGATGGACGAAATTGGTAAGTTGCATCCCAACAACGTCAAAGGTATTCTCGACTTTGCCAACTGCCGCAACATCTTGCTGATAAACAGTTCGCCCACCACCTACAACGTGGAAGACTATAAATATACGTGCCTGTTGAGCAAAGATGCGAAGAGCCACACCCGGATAGTGCCGTTGCTCACCCGTAAGTAAAAAGTGTCGATAGAAAAGGATATGGATAAAGGAAGATTTACACCGTCTGTGGCAAAGAAACTGTTGCGAATGCTCGCAGGGGAGACTGTGCCTTCAAGTTCCTTGCCGCGTTGGTTGGCGGGTGAGTTAGAGGGAGAGGGGTTACTGATTCCTGTTACACACGGAAGTCGTGTCTCTTACCGCCTGACCAATGTGGATGTCTGTCGTAAGTTCATTTGCGATACTTACACTTCCGGTACGTCTCTTGAACGATGGTTGGAAGTTGCCGATGGCGAGCATGCAACGTTGGAACGCAGTATGCTTGTGCAGGAAACAGGAAATTCCAAGTCCATCAAGTTGAGAACCTTTTGCGGATTCCTTGTGAACAGTTACGAACCTATTGAGGCGTGGATGGGGGATGAGGCTTTCCTTATTGCACCATCGGACGGTGTCGCTCTTTTCATTCAGCAACCGGACGTGTTCCGCATACCGTCGGATGTCGTGGTGGTCGGTGTTGAGAATGGAGAGAACTTCCGCCATATCCGTCGGCAAAAGCACCTGTTTGATGGGTGGAAAGTGTTGTTTGTATCTCGCTATCCCCGGTCGTCCGATTTGCGTGATTGGTTGATAAGCATTCCTAATCCGTACATCCATTTCGGTGATTTCGACTTGGCGGGTATCCATATTTATCAATCTGAATTTTACAAGTATTTAGGCGACCGAGCAAGTTTCTTCGTCCCCGAAGATGTTGAGGAAAGGTTGAGCCGTGGTAATGCCCGATTGTACGATGCGCAGTATCTAAAGTATCGCAATATGACACTGACAGATATGCGCCTCAATGCGCTTGTGCAATTGATTCATCGTTATAAAAAGGGGTATGAGCAAGAAGGATATATTCGATGTGTCCGGTGTGACGTTTCCGATTCTGCACCGATAGATTGAATACATTAAAAAAAAGAACAAATAATCGTATAAATAGTATATACAATGAACCCAATAGACATTGCCCTCCGCATCGCTACCACAGCCCATGCTGGACAACTCGACCGTGATGGTCACCCCGTTATACTCCATCCCCTTGCTGTAGGGTTGATGGGGAAGACTGACGAAGAAAAGATTGCCGGTTTTCTGCACGATGTGGTGGAAGACACTGATTACACGTTTGATGATTTGCTCCGTGCAGGTATTCCTGTCGGTGTGGTGAATGCCCTCCGATTGTTGATGCACGAGCCGGGAACGGATTATGACGCCTATGTGCAAGCCATCATCGACTCTGGTAACCCCATTGCCTTGCAAGTGAAGTACAACGACCTGCAACACAACTTCGCACGCAGAAAAGCCTATCCCGACCTTCAAGCCAAACACGGAAAAGCGTTGGAGAGGGTGAAGGCTGCTATCGAAGAGTATTCAAAAGTGGAACTTTACCACGCATCTTCGGATGAGAATGTAGAGGTCGGAATCTTTGCGTGTGGCTGCTTTTGGGGTACTCAACATCAGTTTGCCAAACAAAAAGGGGTGAAGCGTACGTTGGCGGGTTATACCGGTGGTGAAGAGGCGTTCCCATCGTATGCCGATGTGCGTGACCACAAGACCCATCACGTGGAAGCTGTCATTGTAGAGTTCGACCCGACGGTTGTCTCCTACGAAAGCCTCTGCAAACTCTTCTTTGAAATACACGACCCCGCACAGACAGATGGGGTAGGTACGGACATCGGGTCGCAATACCGTAGTTGCATCTTCTACAGAAACGAACCGCAACGTCAAGTAGCCGAGTACGTGATGCAGCTGCTCCGCGACAAAGGCGATGAAGTGAACACGCTGTTGCTGCCCGAAAGTCAGTTCTACATTGGCGAAGCGTATCACCAGCGTTATTACGACAAGACAGGTGGTGAGCCGTATTGCCATATTAGGAGGAGGAAGTTTTAAGAGCGGTATACAGGAAAAAGGTTGCCCATAGTGTTGGTACAACTGTTGAGGCTTGCCAAAGAGAATAGTTCGGTATGGCAGATGTTCTCATCATCAGCGACTTCAAATTCCCTTTCCCAAAGAGCAAAACATGGTAGCTTCTAAGCGAAGAATTGGGCTATAAAAGGCTTCCCAAGCCGTAAGTATTTCATTTGACGAAGGTATTTTTTGTCTTTCTATATGCTTACGCTTATTTTTATTGGAAGGTACTTAACAGTAGAAAATCGGTCGTGGAACCAGAACACTTTTGTTGAATATACATTTGATTCGTTGGAAAAAGTGTAGGGTTATGGGTGATATTCGTTGGAAAAAGTGTAAAGAATCGGATTTATTCGCTTGAAAAAGTGTAAAATCATATGAGTTGTATTTGTTTTTAGCCTTAATAGTAACGTCTCAATCCTCCTTGTATTATACCCTGTCTGATATAATTATAGTAACGAAACGATAAATTATACCCATACTGATATAATATCGAATATTTGTGCTAACTTTGTACCCGAAAAGGTATAAAATATGATGCTATGAATAATCTTTCTACTACGGTCAAAATGTTGCGAAAGCAATATAATCTGACGCAAGAAGAACTTTCGTTGAAGTCGGGAGTAGGATTACGCTTTGTGCGAGACTTAGAACAAGGCAAAGAAACGCTACGTCTTGATAAAGTGAATCAGCTTCTTGACTTTTTCAATTATGAAATGGTAGCCACTCAAAAAACAGTAAACAATGAGACAAGCACATATATTTTATAAAGACCAATTGGCTGGTATTCTGACAGAAAACGATGCTGGGTATGAGTTCTGCTATTTGCCGGAATACCTCTCTCTTGAAACGGCAAAGTCTGTTAGTCTGACATTGCCTTTACAAGGCGAAGCATATACAAGTCCTGTGCTGTTTCCATTTTTCGATGGTTTGATTCCTGAAGGATGGCTGTTGGATGTTGCATTGCGGAATACAGACATCAGTATTCTTGACCGGATGTCGTTGTTGCTGATATGCTGCAAGGATTGTATTGGAGCTGTAAGCGTTATTCCTTTAGAAGAAAAGGAGGGAAACCATGTGTAATTGTTTATATTGTTATCGTCCGCTCTTAAAGGGGGAAAGGGATATGCACACGGCTTGCATAAAAAAGTTCTTCGGAACAACAACATTGCCTGTTCTTGATTATACGACAGAACAACTTGATCAGCTTGCTCTGCAAATCATTCAAGACCAAACCTCTTTGACCGGTGTTCAGCCGAAATTATCATTGCATTTGAATGAGCATGAGGGCAACAAACGATTGACTATTGTCGGGCTATGGGGCGGTTATATTTGTAAGCCACAGACCTCGCAATATGAAATGATGCCTGAGGTCGAGGATTTAACCATGCACCTTGCAGAGGTGGCACGTATTGAGGTAGTTCCTCATACGCTGATGCGGATGGCAGATGATACGCTATGCTATCTTACCCGTCGGATTGACAGGACTGCTGCCGGAGAGAAGATTGCGATGGAAGATATGTGCCAACTGACCGAAAGGCAAACAGAGCATAAATACAAAAGTAGCTATGAACGTATCGGCAAGGCTGTTTTGAAATACTCGTCTTTGCCTAAAATGGATGTTACCAATTTCTTTGAGTTGGTGCTTTTCTCTTGGTTGACAGGAAATAACGACATGCACTTGAAAAACTTCTCTTTGTATGAGGTGGCGGATATGATACGTTTGACCCCTGCTTACGATTTGCTGAATGCGGCTATCGTCAATCCTAAGGATGACGAAGAGTTGGCATTAACCTTGAATGGTCGGAAGAAAAAACTTCAAAGAGAGGATTTTATTAGGTCAGCAGCCACGCTGGGTATAGAGAATGTGATTGTAGAACGGTTGATAAATAAGTATATCAAACTATTGCCCAAGTTTGAAGCTGTCATTCAAAACTCTTTTCTAAGTGCTGAATTAAAGGAAAAGTATGGCGAATTGTTGAAGGAACGGCTTGCGAGGCTTTCTATAAAGGCTGTAAAACGGTAAAATACACAATGCTATGGAGGACATATGCTAAAAGAGATGCTTTATCTATAGCGCCCAATTTATTAGATCAATAGTGTGTCAGACTACTTACCGATGCATCATCATATTCTCATTGATTATCAATGGTTTACAACTTAAAAGGTAGACTACTCAAAAATTTACTTGTTTTTTTGCGAAAAATCTAAGATTTAACGTTTTTTTTCATCGACTCTCTCCGAACAGAGGGAAAAAAGGCAAAAACAGCCTTTTCAGGTCCCGACAGACACCGTTTGCAAAGATAGGGCATGTCGGGGTTTATTTCGCCAAAAAGAGCTGTAAAATTGAGGACGGATTCATGGATATTTTCAGGCTCCAATCGTGGAATCTTGTCTTTGGTCAGAGTGTCATTTTGCTCGGCTTTAATAACACCAGGAGCACAAATAAATTTTGCAGCCAAAAGAAAAAGGCTGTAGCCAATTTTGCCATGGCGCAGCCATCTCTTTTCTTCCCTTATTTTGACTTTACTTTAATGAACGTATATATGAATACGGGGATAAAGTAAAGCAATTGATTTCATGGAAAAGTGAACGATTATTGCAGATTAAAGTGCTACAGACTGTACATAAGTATAGTTGTAAATGTCAATTAGCTATAAGATTTCGCCATGCTTTGTGCTCAAAATATTATTTAAATAAACAATTTGAAAATTAAGCAGTGAAATAACGAATCTCTGGAATGTTACCGACATTATCACTTGTCACTATTGGTAGAGCATTCATCGACTGCCAGATAGTAATCAATCAATTTTAGTATGCTTTTAATAGGTGTTACATATAAAGATTGTTTGCCAGCTACAACTTCATTAAGCATTCCAACCAAATTACCATCTTCATTAAATACAGGAGAACCACTAAGGCCCTTCCAATCAGATAGTATCACATTTGAGGGATTTTCCAATACGCTTAACCCGAAGCGTTGAGTACCTGCATATGTGATTCTTTCCCTGAAAGTGGTCGTCCTATTCATTACTATTCCACTAATCTTATTCCTAATACATCCGGTAATTACATATTCTTTGCTGATGTCCAAATCAGCGGTGTGATCGGCGTTGATAAACAGTTTCGGTTCTCCTTCATGCACCCATATTGAGCCATCGTAGCCACACAATCTATTTGTTAAAATAGGCAACATAAAGTCATTCTTTAGTTCTGCAAAAGTCACATCCTTCAATTCTGTTAATTCTGGCATATCAATATCGAACGTATCGTAATAAATAAAACCAGACACAGTTATTAGCCCCATGCTTAATGGATTGTCCGGATCAGAATAATTGCAAATAATACCAACGCCATAATCAATACCCTTACGTTCACCCTCGCTATAGTCGTCTTCCATATGAACATTGTGATCACATGTGACCAAAAATCGATGGCCTTTATACAACAATAAGAAGCCGCTTCCCCAACCCTCAATATCCGGATTAGGTGCCTTATTGGGAGTCAACATCACAATTTGCTGCGATGCTTTCCAGAAATACTCTACGAGCGTCATTGGTAAATTGTTATTCGTCATCTTCGCTATTTTTTAATAAACTGTGTTTGAACTTGGCCGTTTTTACTTCTTCCCAAAAATCATCGTCAAGCAAGAATGGATTTGCAAGCCTTTCAATAAACAGGCGCACATATCCTTGTGAATTCACCATATCAATAAATTCATATGGAATACTGCCTTCCTGGTAAGCCGGGAATTCTTCAAGTTCTTTGTCGGAATGTGTTCTAATGTACTCGTAATCAATCCGTGCATATTCAAAGAATAGCTGTCTGAATATTCCCGTTAAATGAATATCCAAATTGTTGCTCAAATAATCTTCGTCGTTATCAAGAAGGGTCTCCCACGTAAAATCACCATGTTCTTTTGAAACATAGTTTCTTTCAAATGTTTGTGTCAGGAAGTTAGGGACCTCAAACCCTATTTCGTCAAGTTTACTTGCCCATGTTTCTTCAAGATTCTCAAGATAGTTCTCGTCTGTATTAATGTCACCTGCCTTCGATGCAAGCGAAGGCAGAATATCGAGCATATTCACTCCAAACTTATTGATCCTATTAGCGAGCTTTTTTGTGCAGTTAGGTGCAATGTCTGATAAGAATCTTTCACGAGTTACTTTGTAAGGATTAACTCCGGCAAGGACAATAGCATTCATGTCGAAACCTGTTTTTGTAAATTCCGAAATTAATTGTGCGCAGTAGACAAAACCATGAATACCTCTTTCTTCCATAATTTGAGCTGCAATAGAGGAAACTTTGTTAAGACGTTTGTACATTTCGGGCGTTGGCTTTTCTCCAGGCTTTGGAGACCATTCGCCAGGAAGAGACTCCCACACAATCTTACTGACCGAAATATTTTCTTTATTGAAACATGAGTAACTTAAATCTTTAAACACCTTTTTATCTGGAATCCAGAGCTCTAATTTTAAAGTACTAATATCATTATTTTCATATTTTGGAACGAGTAAACACACTTTATTGTTGTCATAAATAAGTGTGTTGATTGTGGCCTGTTCGACGATTCTTTCGCCTATTGGAGAAATGAGAACATAGATAATGTCACCACCAGACATTGGCGTGAATTTGGTTCGCAAATAACTGCCATATGCGAGCAACTCAGTATATGCTTGACGTGCTGTCTGGTCTGACTTTTTCAACTCAATGACAACAATTCCATCATCACCGCATCGATTAGCAAGGAAGTCTGTCCTCATTGTAGATTGTCCTTCCTCTGTTAGTGACACTTCGCAGCCAAAGAAACCGATATCGCTTATTGATTCCCACAATTTTTTGTAACGGTCGATGACCATATTGTATAAAACATCCGAGGGAGAGGCAAATGCCGGATTTTCAAATTTTACTTTTGGGAATTGAGGCGTCACCAACAAGTCGGCAAAGCTTTCACGCTTTTCCCAAATATAGTTTTGTATTTGTTTCTCGTTCATAATTAATGAATTAATATACAAATGTAAGATAATAGCATGACATGATTGATAGAATCGATCAGAAAAGCGACATTGTATATGAAATTAGCTATAGAAGAAGGGATATTTGCGAACTGCAGAGTCATTGCACTGGCGCAAAGAATGAGAGTAGCGTCTGTTGAGCCTCGACTCCGTCGAGAGCCAGGAGATAGGCAACTGCAGTACCACTGAATACACAATAGTAGTAGATGTATAGGTTGGAACCGGTGTGTTTGGCATAGAAGCCGAGTATTCGTTTATTAGCCTGAGAGAGCAAATGCGTTCCAAGTGAGAATTTACGCATTGGTGAGAGATTTCCAGTTCTTGAAGAGCTGCCTGAAAATGGATTTCGCTGATGTTTGGTAGTTGGTTCTAACAGAATCACCAGTACCTTTGTTGAGAATGCACTTACGGTTGCAAACCTTTGCTGCGGTCACGTCTTTGGCAGAAACTGTCATTTCTTCGAATTCATTTGAAAGAATATACGTTATAGCTGAAAAATTTAGGTTAAAGTTTGTGGTTTTAGTTTTAGCGGTCTGTCTTAAATATCATATTGTATAGATAATGATTTTGTGATATACAACAATTTACAGAAAAATGAAGAAATGACTCCAGCCATTTCTTCATGGCGCAGCCATCTCTTTTCTTCCCTTATTTTGACTTTACTTTAATGAACGTATATATGAATACGGGGATAAAGTAAAGGTGCTGATTTCATGGAAAAGTGTAGTTCTCAAGCCTCAATTTTGATGGAAAAGTGTATAAATGGAGCCTCGATCGCAGGAAAAAGTGTGAGGAATCCGATTTATTCGCTTGAAAAAGTGTAGAACCACTTAAATATCACATCTTCAATTCTTGCGATTTTTACCTATAATATATCATTAAATAGATAAAAAGTAGTATATTTGCATATTATATGATATGTTGAATATGGCAAAGAATACAATGGGCACCAAGTTGCCAAGAAAGCTGGAGCAGAAGATGCAGATAGTGGGTGAGCAGATCAAACTGGCTAGACTGCGCAGGAATCTCAGCATGGCTCAGGTTGCCGAACGCGCAACCTGCTCACCGCTTACGGTTGGCCGGATTGAAAAGGGAGCACCGACAGTAGCTATCGGCATTTATCTCAGAGTTCTCTATGCGCTTCAACTGGATGATGATATACTTCTGCTTGCCAAAGAAGACGCAATGGGAAAGGCTTTACAGGATTTGAGTTTGAAAAAGCGAGAGAGAGCCTCCAAAAAAGAATAAGCCATGAAACGACTCTATGTATTTGCTGATTTTGATTGGCTGAAAGAACCAAGGCTAATAGGAGAGCTGAGCTATGAATCACTTCGTGGCTCGGACAGTTATGGATTTTGCTATAGTGATGATTGGCTAAGGGACTATGGCAACTTGTTTCTTAGTGATGACTTGAACAACTATCCAGGGCAGCAATATACGGCTCCGGGCAAGGATATTTTCGGATGTTTTTCTGATGCCCTCCCAGACCGATGGGGACGCACATTGATAAATCGCAGGGAACAGATTCTGGCGAAAGAGGAGAAACGTCCTGTTCGCCGTCTTTCATCATTTGACTATCTTGTCGGAATCGAAGACTACTCCCGCATGGGTGGTTTCCGTTTTAAGGAATCCTTGGAAGGAGAATATATCAATGCAAGTGAATCTCTACGGATACCACCGTTAACCGATATCCGTGAACTGATTGCTGCCAGTTCTGAGATCGAAAAAAGTGAAGAGGAGAATCACCTGCCTGAAAGACGCTGGATCGAGCAGCTTGTACAACCGGGGTCATCCCTTGGCGGGGCGCGTCCAAAGGCAAGCGTGATTGACGAGAACAAGATCCTGCATATAGCAAAGTTTCCGTCCCGCAAAGATGATTATGATACTGGGCTTTGGGAACATTTCTCACATCTATTGGCAAAGAAGGCCGGCATACACGCAGCAGCGACAAGAGTAATCTTCACAAACGACAAATACCATACATTGCTTTCCAGACGATTTGACAGAAAGGAAGGCGGTGAGCGCATACACTTTGCTTCAGCCATGACTCTTTTGGGCTTGAATGATGGTGACAATGCTAATACCGGCCATGGCTATCTGGATATTGTTGATTTCATACTTCAGAACTGCACCAACGTGGAGGATAATCTGCAAGAACTGTATCGCAGAGTTGCATTCAATATCTGCATTGGTAATACGGATGATCATTTTCGCAATCATGGTTTTCTTTTGACTGCGAAAGGCTGGACACTTTCTCCGGCATACGATATGAATCCAACGCTGAATGAGTATCAGAGTCTGTTAATCAACAGCTATACCAATAAATCGGATTTGAATGAGTTGCTGAATTCTTGTGAGGAATATATGATACAGAAGAATATTGCTCAGCAAATCATCGGCGAGGTACTTGTCGCAGTCAAAGATTGGCAAATACTGGCAACTCAACTGGGTGTTGCGAAAAACGAGCAAAAACAATTTTCTACAATTTTCGAACGTAATTTAGAAATATATGATTCTAAATAGTAGCATAAAGATGAAAAATATATTGTGAATTACAGATATAGATATTATCATTAGCAACAGATTAAAAAACAAACATAGATATGAGTTTTACTTGGATTCCATATTACAAAGAATTTGCTCAAAGATTGACGCAATTTCAAAAAGATAGAAAGCGACTGTTGAATTTGATTTATAATTATCGAGATGAACTGCTTGCTAAATACCTTCACGATCAAGGAGGCGAGGGAGATTTGTTAGAAGATATTGACCCATTTACCGTATTTGGCTTGTTTAATAGAGGTATTAAACATGAGAATAGAATAAATTCAGCAAAGTTATTTAAGAACATACTTGATATAAAAGCAGATATTCCGAAAGATTTTGAAGGTATTCCGGTTCTTAATAATCAGAAGTCTCATTTTTTTGGATTTAGATCCCATCGAGGGAAAAATGACATACAGAATTTGTGGAATCTATTTATAAAAGTTGTTAATGATGAAAACTTTGAAGAGGAATACAATACGGTAATCAAGCAGTTCATTATTAAAGTGAATATTACAATGGGGCTATTTTGGATTCGTCCAGAAAAATTCTTGGCTTTTGATCGTACAAATAGGCAATACTTAAAAGAGCATTATGGAATTAAATTACCTAATAAAGCACCTGAGTATTCTGAATATATGAAAATTTTGGATAGCATTAATAAGAAAATGGCTTCAGGTGAGATTAAAGAAAATACTTTCTATGAATTATCTGCAAATGCGAATAATTTGGGATATGATAATTCTGACTATGATTCCTACTTGGAATGGGGTTCATTTTACACTGAATTATGGAAAAAACGAAAAAATATTATACTTCAGGGGGCTCCTGGCACAGGTAAAACGTATCGTATTCCAGAGTTAGTAGTACGTTTATGTGAGCCGGAGTTCGATGCTAATAACGCTACTCACAAAGAGTTAATGTCTGTTTACGATAGATTAAAAGAAGAGAAACGTGTTATGTTTACCACATTCCACCAATCGATGGATTATGAGGATTGGCTGGAAGGTCTACGCCCTGTTTTAGAGAACGATCAAGTAAGATATAAAATTGAACCTGGTATATTCAAGAGGTTATGTACAGAGGCAGAACGGCCATTGTCTGCAAAAAAAGATGTGAATATATCAGATGAGGCAATAGTATGGAAGGTATCATTGAGTGGTACTGGTGATAATCCTGTGCGCAGAGACTGCATGAAAAATGGATATATCCGTATAGGATGGGATGGATATGGTGAAAATATAACAGATGAAACGGATTGGTCAATACATAATGGGGAGGGTAAAACAATATTGAATGCTTTCATTAATACGATGAAGGTTGGAGATATTGTAATGAGTTGCTATTCAAGCCGTACCATTGATGCTATAGGCATCGTTACCGGTGAATACGAGTGGCATGATAATTTTGAACACTATAAACGAGTACGCAGAGTCAAATGGCTTGTTAAAGGTATAAATGAAGATATCGTAAAGTTAAACGATGACAAAACTATGACTTTAGGAACGGTTTATAGGTTGAATGCCATAACCTTGGATAAGGTTAAGTCTTTATTGGATAAGCATGAAGCATCCAAAACCTTGATTGATAATAATAAGCCATACGTAATTGTTATCGATGAATTTAACAGAGGGAATGTTTCGAAAATATTTGGTGAACTGATAACATTGCTTGAGCCAGATAAAAGGAAAGGAATGAGGGATGCTGAAAGCGTACTTTTACCATATTCAAAGAAAGAATTCTATATACCTTCAAATGTTTTTCTGGTTGCAACGATGAATACCGCTGACAGATCTCTTGATACTATTGATTATGCTATTAGAAGAAGATTCGCGTTTATTACAGTAAAGCCACAAGAGATTGATGATGATAATTTTAACTCTGAATTGTTTCGTGAGGTAAGTAGTTTGTTTATAAGTAATTATGACGAATACGCTGAAAGTGGATTTGACGACACGATTAAGCTTCTACCAGCAGAAACATTATCAGAAGAGTATAGACCAGAGGATGTTTGGATTGGTCATAGCTATTTCATCATGGATGGCGAATATGCGCTTCAAGACAGATTGCTTTTTGAAATTATTCCCTTGCTTGAAGAATATATTCGAGATGGAGTTTTGACATCTGAAGCACAACAAACAATAGATAAGCTTTATTTGACTGCGACAGAACAATGAAACTAATACGACTTCAAGAACAAATAGCTGAAAATACTTGTATCCATCAAGATATAGCACAAGATATTATTCCTCATATGCAAGATGGGGAAGATATTGTGTTTTCTGTTTGTCGAAAAGATAAGGATAAAGAAATGTGCTTGTCCCTCAGTAGAGATAATGACCATATCTTTGCCAAAGGCTCATATTTCATTGGGCTTGATTGGCTTTCAACGGGAAATGTAGCTATACAAGTTAATCCCAAGATGAACGAGGGCTATGAGATAGATTATATACGCATGTTAAATGATTCATTAACAGAGTGTGAAAACTACAATCATTTAAGTGATCTTGTAACTATATATTTTAATAAGCCTTCAATTAAAGTTTCGCAACAACAAGATTTACTAAGTATATTTCTTATAACAGAGTACCTTAACATACTTAGTTTGATTGTAAAGAAGGGGCTGAAAAAGAGTTTTTACATAGTAAATGAGAATTTGCATAATAAAATTAAGGGTCGTATAATGGTTGGCCAAAATATGCGAACAAATATAGCAAAAGGACGTATAACCAATAATGTATGTAAGTATCAGGTTTATGGAATTGATTCACCTGAAAATAGAATTTTAAAATTAGCATTTCGTTTCTGTGTTAAACAGTTGGAAGTATATAAATATGCTGTAAACACAGAGTTGTTGAATAAAAAAGTTAGATTTATACGACCTTATTTTGATAGTATAAGCGACGATATATGTGTTAGAACAATAAAAACATATAAAGGTAATCCCGTTTATAGGGATTATAATCAGGCAATTGAATTTGCTCAAATGCTTTTACGCCGTTATAGTTATGATATTACGACTATTGGACAAAAAGACATTTCTACGCCACCTTTTTGGATAGATACAAGTAAACTGTTTGAGCTATATGTATTTCATCACTTACGTAGAGTTTTTACTGGGAAAAATGAAATTAGTTATCATGTTCGTGCGCATTCCCAAGAACTTGACTATCTTCTAAAACCTGAGTTATGGCCTAATCCATATGTGATAGATGCCAAGTACAAACCTAGATATAAAGAATGCAAAACCATATCAAAGGAGGATGCCAGAGAAGTGTCTGGGTATGCTCGTCTAAGTAAAATTTACGAATTACTGGGTTTAGATGAAGAAAGTGCCACTCCCATAAAATGCTTGATAATATATCCAGACCAAGATAAAAATGAGTTCTTTACGTTCAGTCGGGAAAAGGAGCCAGAATTCGAAAGAATATCAGGATATGTAAGATTGTACAAGGTGGGAATAAAGTTACCTCTTATAAATTAATTAGAAGGGGATATATTACCCATTCGAAAGGTATTAAAGACCCTCGCCAGATCAGGTCTGGTTCGGTGGAAAATGATGCAGGTGAATAAATTCAACCGGATGCATGATACCTGCATCGGTTTTTGAATGACGGTAGGATCAACATCGGCAACAACCTCATCGAGAATGCCATTAGGTTGCTGGCACTCGGAAGGAAGAACTATCTCTTCTGCGGCAACGATGCCTCTGCATATCTGGCAGCCATCATATACTCCCTTATAGGCACCTATCGAACGCGAGATGGGTAGCCGCCACAACGGGCAATGAGCAAGCAGGTGCATACATCAATGGGAGAAATCCCCCCCCGTGACCGCGATGGCATTTTCGATTCCCAGGTCGTGCGCAAACGAGAGAAGATCCTTGCAAACTCTTTGGCGGACCGAATCATGAGCCTATTTCCCGAAACTGTATACGTGACCTTCCCTTACGGGCATCATCAGCGGCGAAGGCTCTAAGCCCTGTTGCACAAAGTCCGGATCGTACTTGAACTGTGAGATTTCATATCTTTGGTCCCAACGTACGGAGTCGATGGGCTGGCCGTATAGATTGCACGAGCTACATCTACTATTTCGATTCTTCCCTATTTTTTTGTGTAACCTTTGGATGCTCCCTTACGCCAGGGTTTATTTGCTTTGTTGGCCAACTCGTAGTATTCATAAGGGCTCAACTGCTCTTCCTCGATGGGCAGGACGAAGAAGTCGAGCTTGCCCAAGGTGCGCAGGATGCGTATCAGCTACTCGAAGTTTTTGACCTTTCTGTATTCCATGCGCTTTATTTTACATATTCGTTATGATTGTCAGCTCATTGGTCTTTCCAATAGGACTTTCTTTATATCATATTGTTGGTTCCTGAAAGCTCTAAAGTGCTTTAGCATATTACCATTATTTCTATGTTCATTCTCTATGTTCTGTTTAGAATTATGAATATCAAATATTAGGCACTTGCAATGACTTGCAATTTAATCATTCTTGTTTCCCACAAAAATGCTTCAGTGATACTCAGTAGTTTTAATTGATCTGTTGATGCTGCGGCTTTTGATAATCCAGGTTGGACTATGTGAATTATGTATTCAGTATTATATACACTTCTAACTTTTTCTTTAATGATAGACAGTTGGTTTTCTGTCCCTAATTCGTATCTGTTTTTAGCTTTTGTAGTTCCTCTCCGCAACATTCGTCCGATAATATGTTCTGGTCTAGAATGAAGCCAACTTACACATTTTTGTGCTTGCCCATTGACTGCATATAAGTCATTAATTCGAGCTCCTGGATAGTCTTCTTGTGAAAACTTTAGGTGAAATAATTCTACTTTAACTACTTTATTAATGTCATCAACTTTAATTGCAATTACATCTGCAATTTCCCCCGCATTATCATCATCGAATATTATATCGAAATCTTGGCTTTTTAGTTTTTGTATGACATGATATTGGATACTTGTATTGTCTTTTTCATTCCCTTGTGATTCATTTTTGATATTGACTCCATCCCAGTTCCAGACTTGTATATCTTCTTTATTAAATAATGTATCGTCGTTGCTATATTCGGCTAAATATTGGCCTTGTAATGTAGTTCCATCTACAAATCGGATGGTTGGGTAGTATGAATCTTTACAAAAGAAGTCTGAAAGCAATGTCATTCTGCGCCCCATTTTAATGTAAAGAGGGGTCTGTGTATTTTCTATTGTTACATGTCCGTCTATTATTTTGTATGTGTAATGAGCTTCGAAATCACTACATCTAACAAGAAATTTTAAAGCACCTTCTGATTGATCATTTGAAAGATCAATATCTACGTATATTAAGGGGCGCATATCCTCATTCCTTGTGCCTATGAAAATATTTTTTTCCACTTCGCCAATAATGTTTTCTGGCCACTCGATTGAAATTGCGCGTTTGCGTGGTATGGAATCGACAGATATATATTTGGTCGCATGCCGCATTACTATTTCATCATTAATAGATGGATCTAAGATCTTTGACCCGATTGAATCACACCATTTTGTAAACTCACTTATATTACTGATTCTTCGAGACCATACTCGTCCTCTGTACGAACATCCAACTGATGTCTCTTCTCCATTCTCATACCCTGTAACGAATATGTTTGATTTAATTTTATTTTTTTGCTGTGCCTCTGTTAATGCTTTTTCAATATCAGAACCAGCATGCATCGTAAAGCTTCGGAGTGTACTTAAAGTATCTTTTAAGCCGACATTGGTTACTCTTATACGATGCATACGCCCCATACATCTAAATATACTGGTTGCGTCAATTATGCTTGCGGATTCGTCTGTAATGGCTTTTGCTAGATTCTCGAAAAGAGATCCGTTATCTGAACAATTAATAAATAGTAATTTCTGTTGAACATTGCGATAAATGATATAAAGGGTCCAATGCATTTCGAATAAATCCTCAATTCTTCCAAATGCTACTTTCTCTTTTTTCCCAGCAACTATAACAATTGTTGTTCCTTGTGTGTTTGTGTCAAAGTAAACTTTTTCATATCGTTCTATTGCCGCTAATCCCTTTTCATATTTTTCTGGGTGCCATTCCTGCTCATTAATTTTATAGACGACAGCACTTAATGCAGGTAAAAGGTTCTGTATAGGTAATTCCTCAGGGAATTTTTCAAATCCTTGTATGAACTCTCGTAATGAAATTTGATTGTCTATTTGCCCTTCGCTTAAATATGGTAATAATTGGTTCCAGTCTGCATCGGATGCATATAAATGCTCGATTTCTTTTTGGGCATCAACATCTGCTATATTTACAATAATAGAGGCGTCTCCTAAAGAATTATCCATGCTTGTTCTTGTAAAGCGCCCGATTAATTGTAAGGTTGTTGGCAAACTTTTCTTGATATCATGGAAAGCTGCAATTTTTAGTCTAGGCATATCGAAACCTTCTCCAAGCATGTCAACGCATACGACAATTTTGCATTCGCCTGCGATTATTTTTGCTTTTATCTCTGATTTCGATTTTGCAGATAATTGTGAGTGTATAGACAACGGATTATATCCCGGGGCTAAGGTCGCATAGATTTTTTGAATAACTTCAGCTCTTGCAATACTATTTACCCTTGCCATTAAGATATGATCATGTCCATTCCTGATATCTAAGTTTAACTGTTGGATAGCCTTTTCTGCTATTATTTTGTCGGATTGTGTAGGATCCCATTCAATGATAGGTAGATAATTTATGGGCTTGAAATATCCTTCTTTTTGCGCTTTTCGCAAAGGATAATTAAATATGATTTTACCACCAATGGGCTTATCATCATTTCGAAATGGAGTTGCGGTAAATTGGAGAATTTTCGAATGTTTAAAAGAATCTTTAACATCCGACCATGAGTTTGCTGGAGTGTGGTGGGCTTCATCCACGAATAAATGAGAACATTGATTGGCAATCGCCATTTGAATGGATTTTGTCAAATTGCCAATGATACTAATTGTCGTAACGACAACATTACATTGTTCCATAAAAGCAATGGCCTCTTCCGAAGAAGCTGGACGATGCGACATTACTCCAACAATTGGTTTTAGAACAGTTTCTTTAACTATGCTAAATTGAGGGTCGGCAAGTAATCCTAATGATGCAACTTTATTGGATATTTGTGAGCGTAAGGCATCTGTAGGAACAATGATCATTGTTTTATAGCATGACGCAGCGATCAGTAAAGACAACATCACTTCTGTTTTACCAGTTCCTGTTGGCATTACGATTGTGGCAGCATCAGAAGAGACCTCCCAATGAGATAATGTAGCATAAATAGCACCAATCTGTGGAGAACGTAATCCTTTAATATCTCGGTTGATATCTTCTTTTTTTAAAAATATTCCATTCTCCCAAGTTGCCAATACTTGAGATGGAATTCTTCGTTCTGCAGGTGGATTATAGTTTAGAATTCTACCTATGCTTGCCATAATACTGAATTATAAGAGTTTGCTATTGTAAAGATAAACAATGTTTTAATGAGGCGCCTAATGATTAGGAATAATTTAGCACTTAATGGTTGTTATTATTATAATTCGCATAGAGATTATGCAAATGTTTGTAGACTCTAAGCAGGAATGTTCGTGCCGATATAGTTACACCTATCCCCAGAAGGGTAGGGATGATATATGTGCTAACTGAATATATTATTGACTTGTTCGGTCATAATCTCACAGCGAATGTTTACGTCTCTGGACAACTCGTCTATTACAGAAGGCAAATATCGCATATTTATTACTGTTAACCATGTTTATTGTTAGATTGTTATAAGGGGTTCATTAAAATTGTAGTATAATCTCTTTTTCATTCCTTAAATCCAAAGTATACGATGTCCATCTCCATATCGCCGATTAGTTCACCTTTTTTCAGCCTCTGTTTGACGCTCTCTTCTGAACTAATGGCTCTGAAAATGATGTCAATGATTCGTAGTCCTTTGGGATATCGAAACCCTTCGCTTCGTCTTCGGCCGCGGATGTTGATTGATATGTGCCCCTTATCCTTTTTCTGACTTCTGAATAGCAGTAGGTCAGATTTGAAGCCACGGTACTTTGTGTTGACTTCACATACATCATAACCAATCTGCCGAAGGTCAAAGGGCTTATCCGGGTGGTTGAACGAAGTGTAGTAAGGATGAATGATGATGGTTCCTTCATCGAAGATTTCCTTTAGAAAATCTCTTGCATTCTCGTACAAAGGATTTCTACCATAACTAAATGATTCTCCCGTAGATTTTTGTAGTTGAGGCATCGATACGATCCATTTCCTATCATCGTCTGTGTCGGTCAGGAATTCCTTCAATTTAGCCCTATCAAGAGCCTGGTAATTGATATCTATTTCTATGCATTTGAGGTTATTGTCGACAATGATCTGACGTTTTTTACCATCGACTTTATGGCTGACTAGAAATTCTATGAGTAGACGCTCGCCGTTATCCATTACACCTTCCACGTCCGGTCGGAAACCATAGCGTTCATCCCACTTCTCCACTTCAACATTGTGTATTCTTACGAGACCAGAGGGAAAAGTGCTGCTAATGGATTGAGGTAACATTATCCGTCCGGTTTCCTGAAGAACTTCTTTAGCGAGCAGGTGGAGTGAAGATTCGTATGCTCCTTCACATTCGAGTCCTTGGGCGTGTGCGAAATGGTGTTCACGAATTTGTCCGGCATTCTTAGCATATAGAGGAGCATTGCAATGGGGGCAGTGACAACCGCACTTCATGCCTTTGGCAACATCATCAACGTGGACGAGGGCTCCGCCTTCATCCAGCGCAAAAGTCAAGAATGCGCCCATAATTAAAATCTCCTCTCTATATATATCAGGAGTTCTCCATCCAGTTCTTTGGTGCCCTGAGGAGCACGGAGAAAACCGTGTTTGGTAAGATTCTCTTCCGTGAGTTTACCGGATTTGGAGGTAGCCTCAAGGCGAAGTAGAGCATATTTAACCTCGCTCTCGTCCTGATTTATACGCTCTTTATCTACCCAAAATTCCTCCTCTTTAACCATCCACTGGTCGTAGCGAACATTGATAGCCTCTACGGTCATTCTGTACTTGATTTCACGATCCTCTGAAACGTAGATGTATATGGTATCGCCGAGGCTAACGTTATATCGACTTTGTTGCCAATGATACTCGCCATACTTCTCCAGACACTCTGCCAGACGGAAAGTACTACGCTTGGCCGTGATAAGCCACTTCTTATGGTTTTCTGGAATGATATGTCCGGCCATATTTACGCGGTTGCTATTGGGGACAATGTCGAGATGGCAGTCCATTGCCGCAGCGATACGACAGAGAATGTCGAGACCAGCGGAGTACTTTCCTTTCTCAATACGACTCAAATTGGACGCATCAATATCGGCAAGCTGTGCGACATCCCGAGCGTCCATACGGCGCTCCATCCGAAGGCTCTTAATTTTTGCTCCGATTCGCTCCCGTTCGTTTTCGCGATCTGGGCCATACCAGAAGATGCTAGCCCAGCAATTACATTGATACATACCACGAAGAATCGGCCCCATTATAACAGAAGGGTCGCCCTGGTAATATTTGTCGAAGAGTGCAGCGATAATTTGGCAGTGCTGCTCCTGCATTTCAAAAGGAATTACTCCTGAGAGTCCCAGCGTGAAACGGTCACCTTGTGACGTTTCAACAGTCACCTTATCCAGGCTGACAAATTTACATTTAGTTCTTGTTTCCATAATTCTGCAACAGGGTTAACCTTAAACATCAAGAATTATGAAGCAAATATATAAAAAAGCCTTTACTTTACAAATTTACCAAGCGAATTATTGCGGAGGGAATAAACAATTCTTATTGATTCCAAAACGACTACCAAGTTGACGATACCTTTTAGATATCTCAATACTAACAGACTTTATTGAATCAAAGTATAATGAATCTCATAACATTGTATATTATATGCATAATATAAATTTGAAGTTATGATTTACGGATACATTAGAGTTAGTAGTGACAAACAGACAGTAGAGAACCAGCGTTTTGAAATAAATAGTTTTTGTAGGCATAATGAGTTAGTAATTGACGATTGGATAGAAGAAACTATCAGTGGTACGAAAAATTATACGAAACGACAACTTGGTCGTTTACTTCGTAAAGTGAAAAAGGATGATATCATCATATGTAGTGAACTTTCACGTCTAGGACGTAATCTTTTTATGATTATGGAAATCTTAAATATCTGTATGACAAAGGAATGTAGAGTGTGGACAATCAAAGATAATTATCGATTAGGTGAAGATATACAAAGCAAAGTCCTTGCATTTGCTTTTGGACTATCTGCAGAAATTGAGCGCAATCTTATCAGCCAACGTACTAAAGAGGCACTAGCAAGAAAAAAAGCAGAAGGTGCAACATTTGGTCATTGTCGTGGCTTTCGCTGTAGACTCAATCCAAAATGTGCTAACATGCACGATTACATCGTAAAAGAATTGGCTAAAGGAACTGAAAAGACAGTTATTTCCAAGAAATTAAGAATATCAAAAACAACATTATATCGTTATCTAGTTTATACAGGACTTCATATTCCTATTAACTGCCAACAAGAAGGATGGGAAATTTATGGTATCTATCATTAATTTTTATGTACTACAGAATCGACCCTCAAAAGAGGGCTTCGATATTGTCATAGGGAATCCTCCATATGTTGAAGCAAAAAAATTGAAATACATTGCAAGTACACTAAAAGAGAAATTTTCTGTGTATTCTGGAACGGCAGATCTAAGCATATATTTTAATGAGTTAGGGTTGAATATTCTTGCAGATAAAGGAATAATCTCATATATCACCACCAACAAATTTTTCAATACAGGCTATGGGGAAAAAGTACGAAGACAGTTTTCTTCTCAATGTATCAACATTATTCTCAACTTCGAGCAAGTAGAGGTATTTGAAGATGTTTTGGTATCAAGTGTAATCTTTAATGTCTCAAAGAGAAACAAGACTCCAAAAAATATGTTTACATACGAGAAGTTTTATAAACTTAAGTTTCAAGAATTTAAACAACAATTTCTCGAACGGCAGAATATGTTTGGTGTCTATCCCCAAGACTGTCTTGATGAAAAGGAGTGGTCGTTTTCAGATATGGACCAATTGATGTTGAAAAAGAAAATTGAAAATGGACATTTGGCCTTGAAATATGTTGAAGGTGTAAAAATTTATCGCGGTGTTACCACTGGATATAACCCTGCATTTATAATATCTAATGAGCAGCGTGATAAACTTATAGCAGAAGACCGCAAGAATAGCAAAGTCATAAAGAATATGCTACAAGGGCGTAATATTAGAAAGTGGTATTATAACGATAGTGATGAGTATCTATTACAAACGGGTTATGATACAAATATCGAGAACGACTATCCTTCAATTTATCTCCATTTATTACAATTTAAGGAGAATTTGATATTAAGGACTGATAAAGGAGATAAATGGTATAACCTAAGGGCTTGCAAGTATTATGGTGAATTTGAAAAGTCCGAAAAAATTATATGGGGATTAACAGCTGATAAATGGGCATATACACTTGATACAAGGCAACACTACTTGCCAAGTAACGCCTATATTCTGACTTCGGAAACTATTCCAATAAGGTTTATCCTTGGATTATTGAATAGTAAATTATTACGTTATTACTTTGGATTTATTGGCGTTATGACAGCCGGAGGTGCGTATACACTTAAAGCATCAACAATTGAAGCTTTACCGATAGCCATAGGGACAAAAAAACAACAGAAAGAAATTGCATTAAAGGTTGAAAACATCCTTAATGCAAAGGCAAAAAACAAACAGATTGATGTATCTTTAAATGAACATGAGATTGATTGTCTAGTATATAACCTTTACGGACTATCTGAAAAAGAAATAAAGATTGTGGAGGGAGTTTAACCCTCCACTGTCTTTCCAGCCAACCTGAATTTCAATTCGTAATTCTTTATGAAATATCCCCTCCTGCATCAATTCGCATATTGGACAGATGTATTGGACCCTACTGATTTTCAAAAATATCATTGATACAATACTGCCACAAGTCTATTGATTTGTTCTTCCAATTCGGAGTAGTCTGTATTTGTTTCGCGGCGATGTAGAATCTCTTTTGCTATTTTGCCGATAGCGTCTTGTGTTTCTCTTTGCGGAACAGGGATTGGAAGATTCCGAATATGTTCTGGATATATGTGATAGTCACCTCCTCGTTGGTCAGCCAACAACTGGTCAGCCATAGAAGAATTGAGGATACCCAGCAAATAATATAAATCAACTTCCTTAGACATAGATTCCATAACTAAACGTTTGTGTTTGCAGAATTTCTTGACACTAGAAGATATACTCTTATTGATAACATCTTTCAAATCTTTCCAGAGAACTGCACAGTAGATAGAGTGATTATGCAGAAAATGTTCTTCTGTATCTATTGTCACGTTGATTGTTCCTAAACAATTCATTATAAGTTTGGGTCGATCATACAGTTCACGAAAAGTCGGACGACTTAATTTGTCTGGACATCGTTCCGTGTTCCATTCAAGATAACGCACCCGTTTGACTTGATATTTGTCTATATCCTTTGCCTCAATATATTTTCTACAATGAATTGCATCCAATGAGTCACTTATTAAATCTTCCTTTCTGAAAGCACCTTTTTCAGTATTCTCATTGGCGTTAACAACCATACCTTTACTAATATAGCAGAAATCACCCAAGACATTCATATTGGCAAAACGGTTTCCTGTTCTTTCTTCTTCTGTCAAGTTCCAAACATAATTTTTATCGTCTTGCTTTAATGCCCCTGGAGATTTGCTTAACACTTCACGGATGATCTTGTCCTCAAAGATTTGAGTGATGCGAAGTTCACCATTGGGCTGACTATTCTGAATAAATGGAATACAGTTACTCACCGTGGCATTTTCAAAAATTTTTGTTCCGTTTAGATCAGCTATCTCCAATAAGCGATACTCTTCTGCAAGCATCTTACGGAGTTTCTTACCATATTTTTGATTCGTCAAAGGGTATGGCACAATCATAGCAAAAATACCTTTAGGACATAATAGTTGTAATCCAAGTTCCATAAAAGGTACATACAAGTCCCATTTTTCATTAAGCGATTTATATTTCTTGCTCGCTACAATGCGTTTTCGTTGCTCATTCAATTCAGGTGATACAATCTGTGTTGGAGCACTGATGTATGGCGGATTGCCAATGACAATATCGAAGCCCTCTTTTGAGGGTCGTGAGAAAACATCATGGAACCAGGTATGCCAAAGGAAGAACTGACTATTTGCAGATAAGTCCACATCTTCAAAATCGATATCAATACTTTGTTCTATGAGCTCCTGTTTTACAATATCTGCGATGTCCTTCCTTAACAGCATCTTCTTGTCATGATTAGGACAAACGTAGTATTCTGCGAGTTTGTCGCGTAGATTCTTGCGATAAACATCCAACATGCTGTCGAAAATAGTAATATACTGTTCTGTACCTACCTTTTTTTCTGTCATTGTTGAAAGGTCTACACCCTTATACTGCTCTAAAAGCGAGTTCCCCTGCATAATTTTGAAATCAAGGTTAGGCAGAGCCTCTGGCGACTTTTCATCAACAATCAGCGAGAGCCAGAAGCGTAAACGGGCTATATCCACGGCACCACGTTCAATGTCAACACCATAAATATTATTTTGGATGATGTGGCGTTTAATGTTAGCGGCATTCTCCATAATATTTGGTTCAATGGCAGAACGACATAAGAACAATTCACGCAGCAATCCCATAGGGAAAGCACCAGATCCAATTGCAGGATCGCATATCTTTACGTTGTATAGTTTTTGTTCAATTTCCTCTTTCAAGTCACCAAGTAAAGTGGCATCGTGGGTCGATACAAACAAGCGAATACATTCTTTGTCTTCCTCTCTCTGGTCTGTTTGCAGATAGGAAATCAGGCTTTCACGGCACATATACTGAACAATCTCCTTCGGTGTATAGAATGCGCCCTTATCCTTGTTATCCTCCAGTAGATTCTCAAAGATACGTCCGAGCATTTCGGGGTCAACCCCCACTTCTGCATCGTTTGGGTCGTTTTCATCGATGGTAAAGTTGTATTGCGAAAGCATTGTCAGCAAGCTATCAAAAAAGCTGGCAGGAAAATGACAGGATTTCTTTTCAAGAATGTCACGCTCAAACAGGCCTCCGTTCAAATATGGAATACGACAGTTATGGAAGCCTTCTACTTTTGTGTCGTAAAGGTCGTCCTGAGCCGAACGGTCACGGTCTAAGGCTTCTGCAAACAAGCCTTCCAAGATTTCTTCAAGGAAGTTTCCCTTCTGATTTTCATTCGCATTCTTGAAAATATTCAGCATAAAATTACGATCCCCTTCACCCCATTCCTTACCTGCAGGAACGCCTAACCAACCTTTTTTCTGGAGGAAGTGCAGGAACACAATACGTCCAAGAAGTTTCTTAACATAGTCACGAATGGGTTTTTCCTCTCGGTCACGAATTTTGTCGGCTGTCATACCCGTATGGTCAAAGTCTGTATCAATGAAGTGCTGACGCATTCCGTTAGTAGGGTCAACCATGTAATTAACAAAAGTCTCATATTGAGTCTTGTATTTCCCGAAAAACTCTTTAGAAAGGGCTTCAACGTTGAATGCATCTTCAATGTCTTTTATTTCAAGAGAGTTCCTTTTGTCGTATAAAGCCATGAAGTTGTCAGTTGCTGTGCGGCATGACTGACCAGGGCCCAGCAAGAACGTATAACGTTTGCTGTCAGTGGATTCTTCTTTATTGCCGCTCTTTCGGCAATAGGTGAAACGCCAATCCCAACGAGCATCATCCTCGTAGTGAAACAACATGAAGGCACAAGAGTACTGATCCATGACAGAACGGATAAGCCGTTGAATGTTCACACGGTTACGCTCCATCATAACCCTGTCGTTAACTGTCACATCGAAAATATGCAACGGTTCAACGCCAACATATATCATTCCAATTTGCTTGATACTGCGTATTCCCGTTGCTTCCGCCAGTTGTTTTCGTTCTGGCTGAATTTCTAAAAGCTCTGTTTCAAAACCACTCTCAAAGTCATCTTCACCGAAGATTGGGAAAATAACATTGTTGAGGAATGAATGCCAGCCTTGATATCTGTTGCTTAAATATTCTTTTAGTATTTCCTTATTCATAGGGTTGTTTTTTACTTGATGGTTCCTAATACAATGGATGCTTCGCCTTGCTTACTTTCCACATGGGCTACGAGTTTTCCGATTTCTCGCTCCAAGATCTCGTCGATATCATGTTGTTCTACGGTAAAAAGACGTGAATCTCGTTCTTCTAATTCCTGACCTATAGCCAATACTTTTTTGATAATATCGAAACTTCCACGGTCAATAAATTTACGAGCATTTTTTAGCAAAATCTTGGATTGTGGTGATAAACCAGGTATATTGTTAACCTTTACTAATATTTCTTTTGCGAATGTAGCCTTATCCCCAGCCCTTGACTTGTTGATACGGACAAAGTATTGGTTATAAGTTTTTAGGGCTTCTGCTGAAATCTGTTGCCAGTTATTCGGCAGTGGAACCCGTTTGGCATTTTCTTCCACATGCATATCTTCAAGCAGTTCAAGCAAAGAAATTATTTGGGCGTCATATAGCCCCCCAGCTTCCGTACGTATTCTAATTGCAAGTCTTGCAGAACGTGGCGCTTTGACTATGAAATATGCGGTTCCACTTGCTGCCTGTGCTATCTGCCAATCTTCATCTGCTTGTTCTATTTGCAGATAACGTTCAGGGTGAGTATTCTTATATTGTTTCAGTTCATATACATACTTCTGCAAAGGTGATTCCTCACCGTCAACCGCTTTTGCAATATCGTAATGTACCACACTTTCCTCTTCCGAGAAAATTTTGCTGTCTTCACCGAACAGAACATGGAAGGATTGCAACTTGGTATGTGCCTTTCGAACCAACTGAATCTGCGCATCGCCTTCTGCACTTGGCATGAAATTATAGACATAGACAAATGGCTCTTTGCTTCCGATACGATTTACACGACCAATACGCTGCATCAGGCGAGTGGAATTCCATGGAGTATCATAGTTTAGGATAACATTGGCACGGTGGAGGTTTACACCTTCTGCCAAAACCTCTGTTGTAATGATAACATTGTAGTCATCCTTCCAGGCGCCTTCGTAATTGGCATCGAAATTTTCTTCAATCGTATGTTCCATCTCATCACGATTGGCAGCAGTAATGACAAGTACCTTATAGCCCTTTGCCTTTACTGCTCTTGCAAGTGATTGTACTGTGTCTATAGCTTCCGAAAATATAACCAATTTTCCAGAGGTATTTTTTTGTGGGTTAAACAATTCAGGCTTGATACTCTCTTTGAATGCATCAAATTTCGGGTCTTGTGAGTTCTTCGCCCATCGATCATAGAGATTAGAAATGAGTCGGAAGTCTTCTTTCAGTTGAATATAGTATTCTTTCTTGAAGTCTTTGCGCTTATATTCTGCATTCTGTCCCTTCTCATTACGCCCTTGTTCCGTCAATTTTGTTATCTTAGCTCTGATGTCTTCTACGCAATCATTAAAAGAAACACGTTTACCACGTTTCAATGTCTTGGATTCATAGTCAAGTTCTTTGTTTACATCAATTTGCGGGCAAACAAAAATTGTGTCGTTTTCCCACATTTTAATCATGTTTTCTGTGTAACGTCGCAGGTTCAGTAGGGATTGAGTAAAAGCAGTGAACGAACTTTCAAGACGCTTCACAAGAAGAATCTGCATGATTGTAGCAAGCTGCTTGGCAACGTCGTTGACACCTCGGTTGCCTCGACCTGTATGTTTTCTTTCGTTGGCAGGGTCTACAAAATATTCAATAGCACGATAGCGGAAGTATTTAAGCCACTCGTCAGTCTGCAACTTTTCTGCCTCCGTCGGAGCGATGATTGTCATGGTATCAGAGAATAGTTGAGCTAACTCGTCATCCATGATGTATTTAAGATTGTTGGGTCCAACGATTTTTGGAAATACCAAACCTTGTGATTTCATATCATCCTTGTAATATTTCTCAACATCAGTTCTTGTTCGGCGTTCCAGAATATCACTTAACACGCAGTCTCGCAGTTTCTTTGATACAGCATCCAAGCGTTGTTGGCGTTCATCTGCCGGTATGTTATTGCTTTTATCTATCAGCAGTTCATATTCTCGATTAACATCAGCAAAGAACCTTTCGATATTTCCACTTTCAGCCTTCTTTAATGTACTATCATTGTGGTTTCTCTCAAAAAGGTAAATCTGATTCTTCAAGTCGTTTGGTCTATTGTTCTGCGGTGTGGCAGAAAGAAGACCCACGTACGGATATACTCCTGTATTAGAACAAATCTTCTGTATCAGCTCATCAAGAGACTGGTACATCAATGTGGTGCTGTTACGGAACTTATGGCTTTCGTCAATGATAATAAAGCCATAATTCTTTTCTTGGAGTGTTTCACCAAAATCGCCAGAATCTCTGTTGTCGTCATCATCATCTTCGCAATTTTCATCTTCTGAGACATTCCCGATGCGTCCAGTTGTAATGAAATCAATGTATGGCGCAATCTTCTCGTCAGAATCTTTGTCGAACATGGTTATAGTCTTCTTCCAACCCGATTGAATGGCAGGAGGAGTAATGACCAATACTTTACGTTCTCGTCCATCGTCTTCCGGCACAGACAAGAAACGCTTGATGATTAGTGTACCAATGATTGTTTTACCAAGTCCCACTACGTCTGCCAACATAAAGCCTCCATGTTCGTGCATAATGCTAATACACCTCTTTACAGCTTCTATTTGATATTCCAGTTTATGAATATTCGCTGGTAGATAAGTTTCTATCTGTTGTCCGAGCGATTTATCCACAATATCGCCAAATTTTATTTGTAATAATTTGATATATAACTCATATGGAGTGAATGGCAGTTCTTTATTTCTGCGTTCTTTTTCCACTTCATCTGTAATAGGTGCAGATTTAAGGATTTGTTCTAGGAATTGTTCATTCCAAGGCTCAGAGATTTCCCATTTCTCATTAAACCACAACAGATGTGATTTATTGCCAGGTATTGCATCAAGCGATAAGACTTGATTTGGTGCTGTTTCAATGTAATTTAACTCAGCATTACCTTGCAGCCCTTTTTGGGTAAAATTTGTGCTTCCTACGATACCAATGCCTATACCATTCTGTTTACCATCAAAGATGTAACATTTAGAATGTAGAAACTGTGTCTCGTCTTTTTCATTTTTTCGAAACACACGAATTTGAATCTTAGAATCATCGTTTTTTGTGCAATAATTAAGTAACAGACGTATTGCATCTTTGTATTCTTCTGTAACATCTAGTTCATGGATATCTGTTTTGATGAAGTCCTGTGGGTAATTTGTATCTTTATATTTAGGAGACTTCAACTGATTGGTATATACATACGGATCTTTTCCTATAAGCAAACGAAGTCTTGTTCCATCCTTTTGGATAAAAGATCTCAATTCTTCTTGCAATAAAGCCAAGCCTGGAATGTCCCAATAACCAGTAGCAATACTTACTGTTTTGATATCATCAATAGCTAAGCACCTTTTTAATGTACTTGTCATTGAAAGTGCTTCTATAGAATTATCTATAAGTGTATTATTCATATTCGTTATCTTGTCTGAGTTGATGAATATAAATTAATTGCGCTCTATTATTTTGAGCTTATTAATAGTTCGCGAATATCTACTTCTAATATTTGAGATATTTTCAATAATGTGTCAAGACTTGGTTGTGAAGTATTTGTGCACCATTTGGATACAGTTGCAGGATCTTTTTCCAATTGCTTGGCTAGCCATTTGTTGGTCCGCTTCTTCTCCACAAGCACAACCTTGATGCGGTTTATGTCTTTTTCTTTTTCCATAAGGATTTTCTTTCGTTCCATGCAAAGATAAGAAAGCCTATCTATTTTTCATCATTTCAATAGGACTATCTGCAATATAAATTGCGAATTAGTTCAATATTATAGCTATTTATCGATAACATAATTTCTTTTTGGAATAGAAATCTGTATCTTTGTAGGTGACAATGTTTTTGATATGGGCAATTGCTGATAGAAATAGAAATTTATATAATATGGAACAAATAATAACAACAACAGTTGTAACTTTAATATCAGGAGCTATCGGTGCCATAATTGGTACTTATGGCGGAGCGTTATTTGCTGCAAAAAGACAAGAAAAACATATAAAAGAACTTAGGCAAGTCGCTATAAAAGCTTTAAAAATATTCCACAGGTATGCACGTAATAAACAAACTTATGATATTGCTGCTCATGAATTCAATAATGCATTAAGTATTGCTGAGAAAAGAGTCTTTATTGTTGCATTTCATAAGTTGGGGATTCCTATTCTGGCGACTCCAGATTCTAAGTTTGACATACAAAATATTGTATTTGAAAAAAGAGAAATAGATAAAGACGAAATAGAAGCTATTATCAGTCAAATACAATTAGGACACTGTGATCAGTTATTTTACATTGAACCTGATAATTATTTTAGTGAAAACATTCGTTTGAAAACATTGCGTTATATTGCCAAAAGATGGGTAAGAGAAGTTTTTGGTAAAAGCAAACTTGATCGTTCTCAGAATCCTATTGTTATAGTTTATCCTACTAATTGGTGGCTAGGTTATACATTAGGGGAAAGGTTAGGAATTGCGGTTTTGAGAGAACGTATATCTTTAGACGAATATTTTGATGAACAAGGCTTTCCCAAAGGAGATTCTATTAAGCATTTAATTGCAGACATAGATCGTGGCCTATGGGATAGTAGCTTCTTTTGGGATATAGAAAATTATCGAAGCGTAACTGCCACAAGTTCTCTTAATAATATAATCTCTCAATTATTAAACAATAACCAGAACTATACGATTCAGAAAAAAGAAGAATGAGACCAATAGAGCTTAAAGGTAAAAGCCATAATTTATATGTAGGGGATTCGTTTCCTATTTTGGTAAATTGCAATGTGGGAGGGAATAACCTGTCTGCTATTGATTCAGAAAAAGAGAAAATAGATATTTTATTCAATCGTCAGGAGACCACACCTGATACCATGATGGATCTTTCTATTTTTGATAAACAGGGGATTTTATCCAATTATATTACAATAAATTATGGAGTTCCTGTAGGTGTTGTTCCTGTATATGCTTTTACGAAAGACGAGTTGAACGAATCTTCATTGCTTGATCAAATTGAGAGATATGCAGAAATGGGTGTCGCTTTTATGACAATGCATATTACTGCTGATACTGATATTTATGATATTGCGATAAAAGAAAGAAAGATTCCTGTAACAAGTCGAGGTGGATCTATTGTATTGAGAGAAGCTTATAGACGTAATGGCGCAAATATTTTTAGAGCGTGTTTGAGCCGCATTATTACTTTGGCAAAAAAGTATAAGTTCGCCATAAGTCTTGGAGCGACCTTCCGGCCTGCTGGTATCGTAGATGCCTGTGATAAAGTTCATATAATGGAGACATTAAGGCAGATTGAGTTGAGTAATTATTTACAAAGAGAAGGTGTACAAGTAATTGTAGAAAATGTAGGCCATATAGATATAGATCGGATACGAAAGCATGCTCCGTTGCTGAGAAGATGCAATGCCCCCATAATGCCTTTAGGTCCATCTGTAATAGATACGGCTATAGGATACGATCATATTTCTGCATCAATTGGAGCTTCTTTTATGGCGTATCATAATGTTGCGCATATAATAAACGCAATATCGCCATCAGAGCATTTAACATCTTTTTTTAGTGTAGAAGATACGCAGACGGCTGTTGTTTCAGCCAAGATTGCTGCTCGGTCTGTTAATGTTATTAGGTGTAAGAATATAATGGATGATGAAATTATTGCATATAAAGCAAGGGCTAATAATTGTTCTTGTATAATTGCTCACGAAGGAGATACATGTAAACGTTGTAGTAAATTATGCCCATTAAGAGAGAAAATATATGATAAATGAATATTATTTGCCAGGCCTAAATGACAAATCTCAGAACGTATCGCTTCAAAATGATATTACAAATAAAGATACACCGAAAATATATTTATTTTTAACAAATACAGATGCATTTTACGACAAATATTGTCGTAATTTAGATAATTTTAAACTTAGAGAAAAAAGATTTTTAGATTTTGAAACCCCAAATAGAGCTTTAATAACTCATGAATATGATATAGAAATATCTGATGATGATTTTAACTATCAAGATTACTATTATTTGTTTAATCCTAGGGCAAGACTGAGTTGGTTAAAAATATCCCAGGAGGGGAAAAGACTGTCTGTTGCTGGAGAAAAAACTGTAAAATCATATATTAAAGAAATTTTGCAAAGTGAATTATTGCAAGTTTCGATTTCTTTTGATGAAATATGGAAAAATAAAATAGGATTACCATGTTTCATAAAATTAGAAAAAGGTCAATACAAAAATTTTCTACTTACAGCATCGTATTATGACTCAATAAAGGAGAATAAACCTCTGAAATGCTTTTTTTTGAAATCTATCTTCTCTCCACTTATGGAGCGTAAAATAAAATATGATTATTTACCTTTAAAAGGGAAAAGCTCTTGGCTTTATATAAAAGCTCCTAATAATTTTAATATTTCGATTGATAAAAAGAATATTGAAGCCCAGGATGTAAATATTATTGATTATGCTAATTCAGGTAACATAGATGCTGATCCGGGCAAATTATCACTTACAATTTTAAATAAAGAAAGTTCTATTAGCTTAGAACGAAATGTTGTTTCATTAAACTTCTGTATCACAGTTCCTCCACCATTAAAAGTTTGGTTCTTGTCCATTTATGATATTGCAATAGCTATATTAATAATGCTTTGTATTACTGTTGGCAATGAAATATGGTTGTATTTTTGGACGCCCATATTTAATATTGAAAGGCCAGTAATGTTATTATTCGAAAATAAAAATTTTGGCTCAATAATCATGGGTGTGGTTGCTGCAGTTATAACTACTCGGAGCTGGCTCATATCAGAAGAAACAATAACAAGGTACTATTCAATATACTTAACTAGAATAATAGCGTTTATTTTAATTTTATATGTGATTGCTATGCTGTTACAATAGAATGTGGCACAGGATAATAAAACATATTATTAATATGCCTGGCAAATATATAAAGATGGCGTCTATTAATCTAAAAGTATAAGATCCAATTTTTTGTTTTAAGAACCGTCATGAGATTGCTCGTTTTATATAGAAATTTTTCAGATTTATAAAATAAATTTCCCCATATCCAGCAAAACCGGCGGACTATTAGCGCTCGCATGAGGCGGCCGCTTTTTGTGTACCTGTTTCATGACTTTATCGTCTTAATCCTGTTCTTGGTTTCTTGCCCAATAGGAGGGTTGCAGCACGGGCACAGCGGCGGGCCCATTGCAGGTCATCATCGTCCTTGTCCCGCCAGGGGAGATCGCTTTGCGAACCTCCGCCACCACCTCCAGTAGATACGGCGGGCGTATCAAGCATACCGACAAAGATAGCTACGGCTATGTCGGTCAGCTTGCTGCTGTTGGCAACCTCCCGGTAGTCGAACTCTTCATTGAAATAGTCAAGTACCCGCTCCGGAATATAGAAACGCTGTTCCGTTCCGCTATGGAAAGAAAGCGTGTATGACACCGAGCCGGAACGATAGTGAGTATAGTCCATATTGGCTGTCGCTCTTTGAACAGGTTCCGGCCGATGGCTCTGATAAGGATTGACCTGAGCGGCAAGTCTCTCCCGGTAGTGTAGCTTTTGCCAGGTTCGGGGGAGTTTCGAAATCATCAGGTTACGGGCTACTCCCAGTTCGGAAGCCTTGTATTGGGCATTTCCTTTGAGGATCGCATATCCACGGAGAACATCTTTCTTGTCTTTCCGTTCATATACGGAATAGCCTCTCCGGGCAAGTGCCTTCTTGTATTCTTCCCATGACCACGATGGCATGGTTCTCAATACCTCCATACACTCTCTGCTTACTTCCGGAATGTTGCGACTTCGGATTTCTTCCGCAGTCTTCCAGCCACGTTTCACTGCAACTCGCTCGGCTGCACGTTGTGCCCGAAGATGGATGTTATGGTCATTGTTGATGTTCCCGTTTTCATCAAAGCGGCAAATTGCGGCATGGAGATGGGGAACTTTCCCTTTGGATTCCATGTGCAGGTAAACCGTGTATTTGCTGTTGGCCAGATTGGTCGGGCTGGAACGGACTTTCCCGTCCTTGCCGGTAATCGTTTGTTTGTCGAACTCTTCGGCAAATTCGTGCCATAGCTTTTGCCAGTCCTCAATGTCATAGAAACTGGTATGCTCAGGCGATGGACTCAACTCTATTCTGATTATGGAATTCTTTATCGGCCGATGCTGGAAAAGGGTCAACTGCATGGAGTTCCATATTCCCATAGCGTCCAGATCAGGGGGCAACAGATTGTCCAATACCCGATATATTTTTTCCGGATGCTTCTTGTGCTTTGATTCGCCAGTAATATAACGAAGGTCATTAATACCGTAAGATATGGCTTTGGCTTTTGCAATCATTTTTCTTCGGATTGAGGGTTGGACGGAATTCTGTTTTTCTCCTTTACGGCTTCCAGGAATTGGCAGACGCCTTCGGCAACACTGGAAAGTTCTCCGAGCCAGCCGACCATGAATGGAATCTGATTGAACATTACCATCCGTTGCTTTGTGGACATTCCGTGAAGTGCGGAGGTATATTTTACGAGATCAGACCGACAATTGTCCAGATTCTGCAGCAGTGCCGCCTCTTCTTTCGTGAGCCTCGCTTTGGGCTTAAAGTTATACGCACATGACAATATGTAGTCGCTTACGGTCATGCCGCATTGTTCGGCCAGTGATTTTATATGGTCTCTCTGGCAGGGAGTGACTTTTGCCCCGACAAAGACGCTTTTTGTTTCTTTCGGGGAAGTTGATGTATTGACAATATCTTCTTTCATTTGAATCGTTGTTATAATGGTTGAAAAGGTGCGAGCTTGCGAGTACCGTACTGGCGAAGGAACTGAGCAGGCAAGAGCGCCAATGTACAACCGTAACGCAGTGAGGTTATACCTTGGCATATCTCGAAACAGTTACCTGTTTACCCTTCCCCGCAAGCCATATCGGATGCGTATAATGAATTGGCATTTGGACAAGGAAATGCAGGATATTATTATCCGCTAAAAGAGGGGAGAAAATGAGTATCTCACATGATGATTTCCTGCCGACTTTGCTTTATTCTAATATATACGCCCCTGCAATAAAGTAAAGTTCTAAGGTTGTCCTAGCGGCATTCTGGATTGAGAATATAATTTTTCCCCTCCTTTATGACCATCTGCCTATTGCCAAGAAAGGTGGCTACTTTGACAGCCTTGTTGTAGCCGAGCTTTACATTGTGCAATCCGTAAGCTTCCTTCAGACGTTCCAGGTAGTCATCATAACTGCCGATATTGCCATTGGCAAAAGCGGCATCCACTGCAGCACGATGTACATTCTCCGGAATCTCCCTCTGCGGATCGAACGGTTCTTTGGTTGGTCGCCCGCTCTTCTTCTCTTTGGACAGATATGATTCTACCAGTTCGGGCAGGACGTCTTCGTTTATGCGGAAAGCGAAAGGTTCAAAGTCCCGATCCCGGATGTGCACTGCTTCGACCACACTTATGGCTTTGTCATCTTTGTCCACTTCTACCTGCAATATGGTTTCCGCCTTGTTGTTGAGTTCCGTGCCGATGTGACCACGTGCATGTTCATCATTCTTGTTCTGATGCAGGACAGTATGGATATGGATTTGTTTGTCGTCCGTCCACTGCATGAATTTCGAGATAACTTCGGTAGATTCACTGGATGAATTGATGTCGTAAAGGAAATCACGGATGCCATCTATAATGACCAGACCCAAATCAGGTGTGGTGCCGATAGCTTCTTCGACTATCAACAGACGCACTCTTGGTGCAAACTTGCGCAGAGACAACATGATCAGATTTTCCGGCACCTTGTCATCCGGCATTTCCGCCAGACGCAGGATGCGCTTCAGTACCTGTTGACAATGATGGCGTCCCTGTTCCGTGTCGATATACAGAATCTTCCTCTTGTTCTCGGGGAACATGGAGCGGTAACGAAGAACAGTGCGGCCACTCAATGCTGATGCGGCAATGGCCGAAACGTTAAAAGTCTTCTTGCTTTTGGCTTTCCCGATGGAAGCGCTGAAATTCCCCAATGTGCCTATAACAGCATCATCCACCATCAACACCGCCGGCGCTTCTTCATAGTTATTCGTGACGCTCACGGCTGCTTCCTCTATAAAAACTGCCAGTTCCTCACGTGAAGGTATCGTTTCGTCCGTCTTCTCCATCATTACCAGTTTTTAAGGTTAGGTTTACGGCGATGGGAAGCGAGCATGGCTTCGTTCTCTTCCTCGAAAGTTTGCGGAGCCGGATTCTTTCGGGAGGATTCCAGCCATTTGTCCAGTTCATCCCGGTAAATGTATAGATGTTTCCCTTGCTTGATGACTGGAATATCATCTTTTTTGACCTTGTAATAAAAGGTCGATAACGGCATTTTGAGATAGGCGCAAGCTTCCTGCACGGTCATGGGGACGTGCGTGTTTTCTTTGGCTTCATGCTGCTTGGACAGTTTTTCCGTCAGCAGATTCTCCATGCTTGCAATCCGGTCGCAAAGTTCGCCGACTACTGCCGGCAAGTCATTGAATGTAAGTTGGTCTGTTTTCATATTATAACTTTTTAATCGTTTAACATGCTGCGAACCAACCCAATGAAGTTTTGCAGAACAATACAGACCGGATTAATTATTTCATCTGCATACGTTTTTTATTACGACTCATCGTTATCTGTTTCCAAATGGAAGCGATAGTCTCCCTTTTCTGGTACATCAATTGGAATCTGACTTGCTACCTGATCCCGCAAATTAAGCCTGAGATATTCATGACTCGCGTTTTCAAGTTCGTACGGAAATGATTCTTTGATAAAGACGGCTCTTTTCACCAATGGTACTCTCAATCGTTCACCTACATTCCACGCCAGATGACGAAGTCCCGGTGAACGTAGCGGATTGTCAATATTGGAACGAATCGGTTTATAGAGCTCCGGCTGATCACAAGCCATGTACTCAATGTTGGAAATGAGAGTCGCTATAGCCTCTTTGGAGAGATAGGGAGCAGTCTTTATGGTTACATATTCCCGAATCGCATCCATAACTTTTACTTGTCTTTTCAATTCTTTCTCTTTGAGTTCTTCTAGAATGGAATCATACTTTTCCAAATGAGATTCATTGGAACAATCGGGGACGACAGGCTCTTGATTTGGCTGTAGGGATGGAGAATACTCCTGTTCTGAAGAATCCGCCGGTTGTTCGGTAGGCGGTGTTTCGGCAATACAAACAGGTTCTGTGGTGCTCTCTGATTCTATAACAGGGGAGGATTGTTCACCAAAAGAGAAGTGAATGGGATTTTTCGTCAGCCAATTATAGAAAAATTTCTGCAGGACTCCACACAATATGATGGACATCGCCAGTCCGAGAATTACAGGAGTTGTTATGCGCATGATGTTGATGTCATGGCAAAGGGTAAAATAAGTGGCTATGGCCGCAAAAATGATAACGGATAGCGCAAGGATAAAACTTATTTTCTTAGTTCGGATTTGTTCTGTATTTGTCATCTTCTATCACTATTTGGAATTACTGTACGCCAAAGTTATGTGCGTTATTCCAGATACTGATAAATAATGAGTTATAATCGTCCGATTTTACACAAAAATTACGGATATAGTCCGATTTTTCGCTCAAAATCAAACTATATCCGCTAAAACAGGTGGTCAAAATGCCTGTCAGTCTTTCCGCATCAGGGTGATTTTCTTGCTGGCTTCACGCTTGTTGCTGTCCACTACTTTCATGTACCTTTGGGTTGTGGTTATACTCTTGTGAGCCATCATGCTTTGTATGGTACGGATGTCTGTTCCGGCAGCCGCTTGCAGCGTAGCGAATGTTCTACGATAGGAGTGGAATGTGATCTTCTTGGTGATTCCAGCCGAACGGATCCACCCTTTCATGTAGGTCTGGGTCCAGCAGCGCTGTAACCCCTTGAATACCATTCCCCGCTTGTCAGGGCTGTAGCCGATCAGGTCCAGTGCTTCCTCGCTGATGGGGATGATGTCCTCGGAGCGGTTCTTCTTGGTGATGATGTGTACGCACTTGCCACCGGCCGAATAGTCCACGATGTCCTCCCAGCAGAGGGCGAGGATGTCGCTGATGCGCAGGCTGGTCATGCACGAGAAGAGCGAGGCCGTCTTCAACACAGGCTTCTTGCAGGGTGTCTCGGCCAGCTTGTAGAGTTCTTCCACTGAAAGATAATCCTTTACTACGTCCTCGGTCTCAATCTTTTCGAGGAAGTCGTTGACGTTGTTGCGGATCAGTCCGTTACGGTAGAGGATTTTCAGAAGTCCCCTGAATGTAGACCAATATCCCGATGCGGAGTTTCGTGTGATGTGTCCGTTACGCTTGAGTTTCTTTGCCGTCAACAGGTACTCACGGAACTTGTTGCAGAGATCAATGTCGAGCTCCTCAAAAGTACATTTCCCATGCACGAAGTTGCTGAAATGGAGATAGACAAATTCCCATTTTGGGTCATGTTTACGGAGCTGATTACGGAAATACTCCAGGAAATCAGCCTTGAGTTTGTACTTGTCGAAAAAATCATACCGTTCATTCACTACCGACTCGAACCTGCGGCAACGGATGGCTTCAGCCTTCTCAGCCATTACCTCGTTGAAGTCCTGTTCCCGCTTGTTCTTCGGATTGGCATATATATAGATGCCAAGCGATTCATGACGGATAACTTTCATTGTTTCCTTGTCTCTATACCCAGGATAATAATCCAGATAAAACGACAGCATCCTGTTTTTCAAAGGACGTGTTCTTAATGTTACGGTTTTACAATCGTTCATAATGTTATATTTTTTATGGTTGTTATTAATTCGCTGGCAAATCACTGTAATGTAACCATGCAGACCACCTTCAGTGACGATTAATTTTGGAATAATTTACGGTAGCCTATAATCAGGTCACTTACGGACACCCATTACCCGGTCAAAATCCACTTTCAGGAAGCGGACGAAGCGCCCGTTCTTCTCTCGACTGATCTGATGGAATTGCAAGATATTATAAACCGAGTCACGGGAGAGTTTGAATTTTTCCATTGCCTCCTTGACGGTGTAGTATTCGGCCTTGCTCTCCTCTGCAGAGTTCTTCGAAAGGTCGAAGTGGAGTTTGGAGTAGAATATCTGCCCGTGTTCTTTTTTCGAGGGGATATTGTTGCGGTAGACATGCGAACGGATGGCGACACGTGTCATGCCATATTTCTCCTGAATATCTTCGGGAGTGTACCATTCCGTCAGGTCGGAGTCCACCTCATATTTGGCAAAGGCGGCATCAATATGTTTCTTGCTGTAATAGTTGAACTGGCGGATTCTCACTTTCGGGACCTTGTGCTGTCGTGTATAAGTCCATACCCATTTGGCATTGACCTTATATTTCTGTGCAATCTCTTCGGCGGTGTAATACTCGGTGATGTCAAAGTCGTTTTTTGCTACCAGCCGTTCATAAGGTTTGCTTTTGAGCATGAGCTCGATGTCGGCTTTCCGTATCAGCGACATCTTTCCGCTGAGCCGGGAGGCACGGAGTTTCTCTTCCTTTACCAGTTTGTAGATGTACTGGCGGCTTACGCCCATCAAACGAGCAGCCTGCGAAAAGGTGAAGTATTCCTGCTTCTCCAGCGACGAACGCAGTTCCAGCATCTCCTGCATATGGCGCAGCTCCATCTTCCGCTCCATCATGCGGTGTTTGTAACCCCGTTTCGAGCATTGCGGGCTGCAATAACAGGTTGTTGTTTTCTGTGCGATGAACGGTTTTCCGCACCATTGACAAATTCTTTTTACTTCCATATTTTCGTCCTATTTTCTGCCATTTTACATGAATTTTAATTTCCCTTTTTGTCCACACATGTAAACCATTGTCAACACACGTCAACTAATGCGTCACTGTGACATTTGGGCAAACCGTGAATTTCTGTCACGGTAGAAATACGTATGAAAAATATGGATAAAAACCGTTACTTCCAAATACGGTCTGGAAAGTACACAAAAATAAAAGTCGCTGATATACAGTGACTTTATTCTAAATGGTTATGATTGGTTACGGTTGTTTACAAGCCGTCATTTGCCGATGCAAAAATTCTTAAATATATTTCCCAATACCTCATCCGTCGTGATTTGTCCCGTGATTTCACCGAGATAATGCAGGCATTCCCGAATGTCTTGTGATACAAACTCACCACTAAGATGGGAGTCCAGGCCGGTAATGACTCGCTCGATGGCTAGGCGGGCATGGGAGAGGGCTTCGTAATGGCGGGCATTGCTGACGATGACATCTCCTGAATGAAGTGCGTTTAGGTTGATCGTGGAAACTAGCTCGTCCACCAAGTGATGGATGTTATATCCAGTCTTTGCAGCAATCGGGAGAATCTTTTCCCCGGAAGATAGAGACGTGATTTGTGACAAGATCATGTCGGCAGAATCTGTTTGGTCTGTCTTGTTGAGTAAAATGACTAAGCGGGTATCCGGTCCGAGATGTTCTTTCACTTGGGTATAATAGGGAAGGAATTGTTCCGTGTTTTTGGTGGCATCTATTAAAAACAATACGATACGGGCTTGTTCAATTTTGGAAAAAGTACGTTCGATACCCATGTTTTCTACTCGGTCGTCTGTGTGGCGGATGCCTGCCGTATCGATAAAACGGAAGGTGATTCCCTGGAGGTTGATGGTATCCTCTATCACGTCGCGAGTGGTACCCTCGATGTCGGACACGATGGCACGATCTTCTTTTAGCAAAGCGTTGAGTAGGGTACTTTTTCCCACGTTAGTATTACCGACAATGGCTACCGGGATGCCGTTTTTGATCACGTTGCCAAGGGAGAAGGAGGCACATAAGCGAGAAATTAACGTGTCAATACCGATGGCAATACTCCGAAGTTCCGATCGGTCGGCGAACTCCACGTCTTCCTCCGAGAAATCCAGTTCCAGTTCCAACAGGGAGGTGATGTGCAACAGTTCCATTCGCAGTTTCATCAGTTCGTCCGAGAATCCACCCCGCATTTGGCTTAATGCCATTTTGTGGGCGGCTGCCGAGGATGAGGCGATTAGATCTGCAACGGCTTCTGCTTGTGAAAGGTCCATTTTACCATTCAAGAAAGCCCGTTGAGTAAATTCTCCGGGGGCGGCAAGCCGTGCTCCGGAGGAGATTAATAGTTGTAATATGCGTTGCTGAATGTATACTGAACCATGGCAGGAAATTTCGATGGAGTCTTCTCCGGTGAAGGAGTGGGGGGCGTGGAACACGGAGATTAGTACTTCATCAATCAGTTCCTCCTTGTTGACGATCTTTCCGAAATGAATTGTATTCGGAAGAACATCCACCAGTTTTTTATAGGAAGGTGAAACAAATATCCGGTCACAAATTTCAATACATCCTTTCCCTGATAGGCGAATCACGGCGATAGCACCCATTCCGGGGGCCGTGGCAATGGCACATATTACAGTCTGGTCATTCATGGTAATTTCTTTCGTGCAAAGGTATATCTTTTTTATTGCGTATAGACTAAAAAATGAATCCAAATGAGTGTTCATTGGGATTCATTTTTTTGATTCTGTATTTGCTTATAAAAATTGCAAGAGTACTGCCCCGCAAGAGTACCCACCCCCGAACACGGAGAGTGCCACGAGGTCACCATGGTCGACTCGGTCAAGGTTTTGCGATAAGGCGATAGCACAACTAGGGCATCCCGTGTTACCTACTTCCTCGATGTTCGATAACATGTGATCTTCGGGGAAATCGATCTGACGTGCAACGGTAGCCATGATTCGCTTGTTGGCTTGGTGAGAGGCGATGAATTTCAAGTCTGTCAGTTTTATGCCTTGGCTATTAGTTACAGCATTTAATCCCTCGATCATGTAATGGCAGGCATTGATAAATACGTCACGCCCTTCCGGCATACCGATACCCCCGTGATGTGGGCGTAGGTAAACGGCGGTGTCTGCTTTGCCGATGTGTCCGAGTCCGCGGGTAAATATATTAAGTATACGGGCTGCTTTTTCTCCTTCCGGTATGGTGGAAATGGCGATTGCCACAGACCCGTCACCCCACAGGTGACCACTTTGCGGGCAAGTCTCGTTACTGTATTCCGTGTTATGCTCAGAGGCCACGACGATGGCTTTTGTTGCCTTGTTCATGGCGAAATATCCTTCTACAATTTCCATGGCGTTGATAAACGAGGAACAGGCTGCCGAAACAGTGAGACAGCGTGCGGCTCGTGCCTTAAAATGACGTTGTATCATGTGCGCTGCTGTTGCTACCGTGTCGTGGGGGGAGTAAGTAGCAGCCACGATCAAGTCGACTTCCTCTATGGGGAAGGGTAGTTTTTCGTGCAAGCGCTTAACGGCTTCCAAGGCCATGGTATTCGTGTTCTCGTTCTCGCCAGCCTTACTCCGGGTGCTTATTCCAGTACGAGTGCGAATCCACTCGTCATCCAGACCATTCACGTCTTTGAAGTAAGAGTTAGGTACTCGGTTGTCCGGGAGATAATGGGCAAAGGCGTTGATATATAATTCCATATCGTAGTGCGTGTTAGTTTATTTCTTAATTATACCGTGAAATAATATGTTAATATACTCGTTAATCACTTGTGGTCGTGGTTGATGTTCGTACTGGCGTATGAAACCGAATTCCAGGCTTTTGAAGACGGATTGCAGGGAATTAGCCAAACGCCGGGGTTGCTTGATCGAGAAGATTCCCGCATCGGCCCCGTTCCGAAGGATTGAATAGAGAAGTTCGAGCTCTTGTCTGTCAATATTCTCCCGTAGTATTTCAATCTTGCTGTTATTGTGTAAAAAAGTTTCTTTGATAGGTTGGCTACCGCCCATGAGTTCCGCTATTAAATTGAATCGTTCCTTGATGTATAACTTCAACCGTTTGTCGGCTGGCAAGGCCGTTCTGACTGCCTGTTCAAGTTTTTGTTCGATTAATTCTATTTTTTGATCCACGATGTGGTTAAAAATGTCTTCCTTACTGTTAAAATGAGTGTATAGCGTGCGCCGACTGACTTTAGCGGCACGGGCAATATCCTTCATCGTTGTTCGATAAAAACTTGTTTCTATGAACAATTTTTGTGCCACGCTGATAATTTTTTCTTTCGTAATCAGTAAGGTTGTTCTCATTTTAATTTCACAAATTGGAAAAAGTGTGCAATTATAATTAATATTCTCGTACGAGCAAAATCAATGCCACGGGTAATACAGAAGTGTTAAAAAACAGATTAAGATATTTTCCCTCGGAAAGATGACTTTTGTCATATTTCGTGAGGTAGGGGAGGTGTATATTCGCGGCCGAATTTAAATTAGATGAAATGGTGAATATACTTTTAAAAGAGAAACCGTTTACCCGTGAGTGGTTCCGGACATATGCCTTACTCATCGGGGGTGCTTTTGTGCTAGCACTGGGGTATAGTTGTTTTATGGCACCTTATAAAATTGTCCCGGGGGGAATCTATGGTATCACGATCGTCCTTCAACACAAGTGGGGGTTCCCGATCGGTATAGCCGCCTTGTGTTTCAACCTGCCATTGAGTTTGTTGGGCCTGCGGGTACTGGGTTCCGGTTTTGGGGTGAAAACGTTTATTTGTTTCATCCTTGTCGCTGTTTTCTCTGATAGTTTGCCTACGCTCTTGTTAACATTGATGGGTGAGCCGATACCCACGGATCCGATGATGGCACTCGATCCTTTCAAGTTAGGTGATGAGGTGTTGTTGGCGTGTATTTTTGGTGGTGTCGTCATGGGTGTTGGCGTGGGGATGATCATGAAAACACGTGCGTCAAGCGGGGGAACCGATGTGTTATCGAACATACTTTACAAGTGGACTCATCGTCCGCTGGGACAGTTGCAGATAATGATTGATTCGTGTATCGTGGTTTTCGGTTTTCTTATGTTCCAAGACTGGAAGGTGCCGATGTATTCGTGGCTTTCGATTTTCCTCATGGGTAAAACGATTGATATAATCCTTCAAGGGTTCAATGCAGAGAAAAGTTTCTTTATTATCTCCGACAAAGCAGAGGAAATTCGGGAGTATGTATTGAATGACTTGCACCGCGGTGGTTCCATCGTGCCGATACAAGGTATGTACAACCGTGCAGAAAAGGAGATGATCATGACGATGGTTAATCGTCGGCAGATGGTAACTTTACAACAGGCCATATACAAGATTGACCCGAATGCTTTTGTGACGATATTCGACGCTAAACAAATTCTCGGGAAAGGTTTCAAGCGGTTGGATGCTGAATGAGTCAAGAATATCATTTCGTAATAAATTTATTGGAAATCCGGTTTGACATGGAGAAATCTCTTTTGTTGAGCCGGATTTTAGTTTAAATTGTTTTCTATTCTTAATTAGTTTTGTAACTTTTCGCCTAGTTCATTCGTCCCATCAATAAACAAAAGTAGTGGTATGTTAAAAACATGGATAATTGGATGCTTAATTTGTTGCTTTTGTGCTACTAACGGGTTGGCACAGGGGAGTCGGGCAATACGGATTTACGGGGAAGTGACTACCGTGATGAATCGTAAAATATGCGGATACATCACGTGGGGAAAGAATCTTTACTGGACGGACATTTTTTCCGCGGGAAAAATCGGAAACCCGTATATGCGGTATCGGGATATTATGGGAGAAAACGTGCGTTTTAGTGATGGTCGGAGGGATACTCCACCGGAGCATGAGTTTTCTTGCCGTTTCGGGAATATTCGATCGATTAGAGTAATCGGTGATAAACGGATCGAGTTGGGCGTGAAAGGGGGAAATGTCATCGAGCTTGAACGAGGACGGTCGCTTGCTATCGGTAATTGGATCGCCGTGGAACCTCGGAATGGGAAGATTGAAAACGTGGTCTGGGAGCATATTAGCGAGATCGTTTTTTCTGCCGCTCCTGATTCGATTAACGAGCCGAAAGACCATCCAATCGCAGGTATCGTGGAAACGCCTTACGGGATGTACAAGGGGCTTATTCAATGGGATTTGGACGAGAATTCACAGGAATCGTTACTTGACGGGCGGACAGAATCTAGCTGGGTTTCCGTGGCATTTAAAAATATCGGGAGTATCAAGTCGTTGGGAAACTCTTCCTTGGTAACTCTTCATAGTGGCAGGGAACTTTGCATGTGGGGGGAGAACGACGTGAATGCCACGAATCGGGGGATAGCCATCAATATGCCGTCGATTGGGCAGGTGATCGTGGGGTGGCATGATTTTAAATTGTTTCGTGCGATTCCTCTCGATCAGTTGAAACTTCCCGTTTACGATGATTTTAGGGCTCCGGAGCGTTTGTTCGGGAGAGTTGAGACACGGGATGGACGTTCGTTGGAGGGTGTACTGGTGTATGATCTCGACGAGGCTATGGATTTTGAATTACTGGACGGGCAGAACGGGAATATATCTTACCGAATACCTTTCAAGTATGTGCGGGAAATAGAACCTAAAAACTATAAATACACGTGGGTCAAGTTGTCGGGAGGAACCGAACTGGTGTTGGGGGGAATGTATGACGTGATGGCAACGAATGATGGGATACTGATCTTCCGGACCGGGGGAGAAGTTGTTTACGTGCGTTGGCGGGATGTGAAACGAATTGAGCTATGGACCAAGGGGAAACAGAATGACTAGAACCGAGTATAACCGGACCGTGGACCATTTCTCTGATGGTGTGTATCGTTTTATCCTTAAAATGTGCAAGTCGAAAGAGATGGCGGAGGATGTCGTGCAGGATAGTTTCATGAAACTCTGGGAGGAAGTGGAATATATTGCCTACGACAAGGCGAAGTCTTTTCTTTTTAGCACGGCATATCACAGGATGATTGATGTATTGCGGCGGGAAACGAAGTTCGGGGACATCGAGAACGTGGCTGACCGGGCGGGAGATGTGCAGGAGGGATACACGGGATTACAGGAAATATTGGATATGGCCTTGGAAAAATTGCCCCCGGTGCAGAAAACGGTGATTCTTCTGCGGGACTACGAGGCGTATTCCTACGAGGAAATTGCCGGGATCACGGGGTTGAACGAATCGCAGGTGAAAGTGTACATCTTTCGAGCGAGAGCATTTATGAAAGCATACATCCGCAGGCCGGATGTGGTTGTTTAAGCGGGAGGAGATATGATAACGAGAGAGAATTACGAGATTTATTTTATTGATTACATGGACGGGAATTTGTCGGAGAGGGAACGGGCAGAGGTGGAGGCGTTTTTGCTAGTTCACCCCGATTTGCAAGAACAACTTGACGGGATGGGAGAGGTGAGGTTGGAAGTTCCCACGGAAGTTTTCGGTAAAAAAGAGGAGATAAAACAAGCGGTGAGAGAAAGGGAAATGGAGTATTATGCCATCGCTGTCACCGAAGGGGTTATCACGGATGAAGAACGGGCGTGGGTGGACGAGAATACTGATAAAAAAGTGTTTGAACGGGAAGTTGATGTGTATGCTAAGATCAAAGTGAAACCTGATCCAGCATGTCGGTTCGAAGGAAAAGCCGGGTTATATCGTAAGTCCGGAGTGATACTTCTTGTTAAACGTTATGCGGCCATTGCCGCGGTTGTGGCTTTGGGTATTGTGGTTGCTATTTATACCACGAGGAAAGAAGAATTCTCTATGGAAGATATACCTATGACGGTGGTGAAGACAGAAACTCTCCCGTTGCCGCAGGTATTAGAACCGGAGAAAGCCGGAGAAGTGGGAATAATTGAGGAACCGGAAAGGATGATGATACAGCCGACGGAACAGAGAGAAGCACCGGTTGAGGTTGTGGAACGAGTGATTCCTCCGGATGTCATTGAGTTGAAAAAACAACTGAAAATTTCCGTGGAGATTATGGCTCCACAGCCAAGTGAGATACTAACCTCCCCGTATGAGGGGCTTCAATTTCAGGTGCAGGTGAAAGAGCAACGGGAACCCGTGTTTCAATTGATTGACCGATCAGGTAAGTCGGATAATATCGTGAATAATTTGATTGATGCGGGAAGGAATGTGTTGGAACGTCTTCGGAGTAAAGAGAGAAAAGACATGGGAAACCTGTAACTAATCAAGGGGGTTAAACGTCATGTAAGAAAGAAATTAATTAAAGATAAGATCATGAGAATAATAGCAGCTTTTATCATGTTCATGGTGTGTGGACTATCGGTTTCGGCGCAACGAGACAGCGTGATTGTCAATGACGGCTGGCGGAAAGATACGATTCGTGCAAAAGGACAGGTCTCCGACACCATTAGTAAGGAAACGGAAATGATAATTTGGGATAATACGGTGCGAGAAAGCAGCGAGAAAAGGATTAACGATCCAGTCAAGCTTCCTTGGGATGTCAGGGTATTATCCCAAAAGCCTAGCCGTCCGAACAAATTTCGAGGACACTGGAACGGGTTCTATTTTGGGTTTGTGAACTTTGGGAAAACAAACTATTCCAAATATGGTGGTGATGACTTTATGGAATTAGATTGGGCAAGTTCGTTTACGATGCATTTTAACTTTGCCAAATTTAGCTTTGGTTTGAGTCCCCGGCAGTGTTTCGGTATATTCACGGGATTTGGCCTGGACTACTCCCGTATGTGTCTGGATGGAGATATTACTATTCGTCGGGAGAAAGGTGAGATGCTACATGCTGTGCCGTTGTCCGAGTGGGACATTACGGATGTGAAACGAAGTACATTCAAGACGCTCTATTTAACGATACCCCTGATGCTGGAAAAGCAATTCCCGGCTCCACATTGGAAAAGGTTTTATGTCTCCACTGGGTTTATCGGGGGAATCCGCTTGCACTCGAAAACAAAGGTCGTTTACACGAGTGAGAAGGGAAATAAACGGAAATTGAAGGAAAACGGAAGTTACGGGATGGTACCTTTTAAGGTAGATTACACGTTACGCATTGGTTACCGAGGAGTGTGTATTTGGGGAAATTATTCATTGACAAATATGTTTAACAAGAATCGGGCTCCGGAGTTGAGACCTTTTGCCGTAGGGTTTGGAATAACTGTTTAGAAATATGGAAATTTTGGATTGAACTCCTTTTCTCTTTCGGGAGTTCAATCTAAAATCATCAATCTTGAAATACTTTCATTGCCCTTCCGAATATTCCATGCAGGTAAGCAATCGTCATTCCATAGTTACTGACAGGTATCCCTGCATCAATGGCAGGCTGGAGTCTGTTTTTTAATTGCTTTCCAGTAATCATACAGCCTCCGCATTGAATGACCATAGCATAGTCGGTGATGGGACGAATGATGGCATCCAAGCCAACGATAAAGTCAAACTGGAAGTTCTTCCCGGTATATTCTTGTAACCAACGGGGAATTTTGTGGCGTCCTATGTCCTCACAGGAAACATGATGGGAGCAGGATTCTAGCATAAGGATACGATCACCTTCTTTTAGTTCCTCTATCCGGGGAGTCCCGGCGAGATAAGCCTTAAAGTTTCCTTTGTGGCGGGCAAGAACGATACTAAAACTCGTGAGAGGGATCTCTGGGGGGATGATGGCAGTCACTTTCTTGAATACCTGGCTATCGGCTATTGCCAGACGAGGGCGAATACCCGTTTTTTCTAGAAAAGGGGTAATCTCTTCCGGTTGCAATACGATAGAGGTGCAATGATTGTCGAGTATATCCCGAATCATTTGTACTTGCGGTAGAATCAATCGTCCGGCGGGGGCTTCGGAATCGATCGGGGTGATCAGTAACACAATGTCCCCGGGAGAAAGCAAATCACCGATTAAAGATTTCGGGGTATTGTCCTTTTTCCATACACTTTTTAAGGTATTCAGAATTAAATCCGTGTTGTCTTTTCGGGTGGAATAGTCGATTACCGGACAGTTATAGGTCGTCGTCAGTTTCTCCTTTAAAGCGGGAGTCAAGGCGGATTCGTCCCGTTTGTTATGGATCACCAGAAATGGGATTTCCAATTTTTTTAATTGTTCGGCAAGTTGCTGCTCGTGTTCCCCGAAATGGTTATTCGTGACCACAAGTAGAGCCATATCCGCTTGTGATATGGCATTTCTAGTTTTTTCCACCCGCATTTCACCCAAAGCTCCCGTGTCATCGATACCTGCTGTGTCGATAAAAATAACGGAAGCAAAGTCCGGGATTTCATAACTTTTTTTTACTAGATCGGTAGTCGTTCCGGCCACATCCGAAACGATAGCAATATTTTGACCTGTTAAGGCGTTGATTAACGAGCTTTTCCCGCTGTTTCTCCGTCCCAATAATATAATATGTAATTTATTGTCTTTTCCCATAAAGCGAGCTAATTTTAAATTTTAGATTTTAGATTCCAGCCGCACAAGCTGACGCTTTTGGATTTTCAACTTTTTAGTTTTTATCTTTTAATTTTTAACTTTCCTATTATCGATACATTTTCACGTCTTCCCGGGTGATGGTGTTACCACAAAGAATGACTAATCGTTCCACGACGTTGCGTAGTTCGCGGATATTACCTGTCCATTCGCATTCCTTCAATGCGGCAATAGCATCGGGAGACAGCGTTTTAGGGGCAATGCCCATTTCCGTGCATACTTCCGTCAAGAAGTGATTGGCCAAATCATCAATATCTTCCAAACGTTGGCACAAAGGGGGTACATCAATAATAATCACGCTTAACCGGTGATAGAGGTCTTCTCTGAAATTCCCCTTCTTGATCTCTTCTTTTAAATTCTTGTTCGTGGCGGCAATGACCCGCACGTCTATATTTATATCAGTATCCCCGCCGACACGAGTTATCTTTTGTTCCTGTAAAGCTCTTAGTACTTTTGCTTGGGCATTGAGACTCATATCACCGATCTCGTCTAGGAAGAGCGTTCCCCCGTTGGCGAGTTCGAACTTACCTTTCTTTTGCTTGATGGCCGAGGTGAAAGAACCTTTCTCGTGTCCGAATAACTCGCTCTCGATCAGTTCCGATGGGATGGCAGCACAATTTACCTCGACGAAAGCATTGTCTTTCCGGTGACTTAATTCGTGCAACTGATGGGCGACAAGTTCTTTTCCAGAACCGTTAGGTCCGGTGATTAGGATTCGGGCATCGGAGACTGCTACCTTGTCAATCATGGCTCGTATATGGTTTAAAGCCTCGGAATTCCCGATCATATCGTATTTCTTGCTGACCTTGTTTTTTAGGGTCTTTGTCTCATGAATTAATAAATGCTTATCTGTTGCGTTCTTTATCGTGATCAGTATACGATTCAGATCCAACGGTTTTTCGATAAAATCGTATGCTCCTTTCCGGATGGCTTCGATGGCCGTGTCGATTGTTCCGTGACCGGAAATCATGATTACCGGGGTATCCGCGGAGAATTCCTTGATACGTTCCAGTACTTCGATACCTTCCATTTTGGGCATTTTTATATCACAGAAAACAATGTCGGGTTTTTCAGATTTCACGGAAACGAGTCCTTCCATTCCGTTTTCAGCCAGCACGACTTCGTGTCCCTCGTATTGTAGAATATCCTTCATCGAATTGCGGATACTTCTCTCATCATCAATCACTAATATTTTCGTCATACTACATTCTTTTTGTCTCACCGCAAATTTAGCTAAATAATTTGGAAAAAGAAATGTCAAATGTTGTACGAACTAGGGGAGGCGAGTTGCTAATGTTCCGATAAATTTGTATTTTTGGGGAGTTTAGAGCGAGAAGAATGGTATCTTTTTTGATTCTAACCTCTTAAATTTAAATTCTGAAATGTATGAAACGAATTTTGGTGTTTCTTCTTGTTTTATTTGTCATGTTAGATGTTCAAGGACAACGAAAAAAGGTCGGGTTGGTGCTGAGTGGTGGAGGTGCAAAAGGTGTGGCGCATATCGGAGTGTTGAAGGTGTTGGAGGAAGCCGGGATTCCGATAGATTATATTGCAGGGACAAGTATGGGATCTCTCGTTGGAGCGTTGTACGCGATCGGGTACGATGCGCATACGATGGATAGTTTGGTGAGAAGACAGGACTGGACGTTTCTGTTGAGTGATAAAGTGTATCGTTATAATCTCCCTTTTTCGGAGAAGGAGGAAACGGAAAAGTATTTGGTTTCCGTACCGATAAAGAATAATCGGGAAATCAAGATTCCATCGGGATTTATCAGTGGGCAGAATATTTACAATCTATTTTCGGACCTAACGATTGGTTACCATGATTCGTTGGATTTTAAGAAATTGCCAATCCCTTTCGCCTGCGTGGCGAGTAATTTGGTGGATGGTCAGGAGGTGATACAGGACTGCGGCGTGTTGCCTTTGGCCATGCGTGCGAGTATGGCGATTCCGGGGGCTTTTGCTCCCGTGCGGAAAGATGGTATGGTATTGGTGGACGGGGGAATCTCGAATAATTTCCCGGTGGATATAGCTAAAGCGATGGGAGCCGATATAATTATCGGGGTAGACGTGCAGGCGGAACTGAAAGATGCTTCCGGGTTGGAATCCGTGACTGGAATTCTTGACCAAATGACCTCTTTTCTCGGAATTCAGAAGTACGAGGAAAATAAAAAGATGGTAAACATCTATATTAAGCCGGATGTTACTCCTTATTCGGCTGCTAGTTTCTCGGCAAGTGCTATCGACACGCTGATCATGCGGGGAGAGGACGTGGCCCGGAGTCAATGGGATGAATTAATGCAGTTGAAGAAGGAGCTGGGACTTGCAGAAAGTTACCAACCGAAAAAAGTATCTGAAGATATAATTATCGAGAATGACACGATCATGGTAGAACACGTCCATTTGTCAGGAATTGATGAACGGGATGAAAAATGGTTACGGAAAAAGATACGGATAAAAGATTATAGTCGGATTACGTTGAGCGATCTGCACGAGGCGATTGCTGAATTGTACGGGATCGGGGCGTTTTCGAGTGTGAGTTATAAACTTAGCGGTGGTCCGGTGTATGATTTGGAATTGATATTGAAACAAAAATCGATGAGTTCTTTGAACTTGGGATTTCGGTTTGACTCGGAGGAAATGGCTGCTATTTTATTGAACACGACACTTACGCACAAAGAGTTGAGAGGTTCACGGCTTTCCCTGACCGGACGTTTGAGTATGAATCCTTACGTGAAATTGAACTATTCACTGGGAAATACTTTCCTGCGGCGTTTTGAATTGGAGTATATGTTTAAATATAATAACCTAGATATTTATACCAAGGGAAAGAAAACGGATAACGTGGATTACGGGGTTCATCGGGTAACCTTGGGAGGTTCTGATATTTATTTCCGTAACTTCAAATTGCAGTTGGGCGTGCGTTACGAGTATTACAATTACGAGTCGTTCCTTTTCTCTGACAAAGATCACAATATTTCGGTAAAACCGGAAGGATTCTTTAGTTATTACGGACTGGCTCACTTGGAAACTTTTGATAAACGTTATTACCCGACACGGGGAATGTCATTGAAAGTGGATTACTCTTTGTACACGGATAACCTCATTACCTATAACGACGGGGCTCCGTTCTCGGCTATCGGGTTAGATTTCGAGTCCGTGTTGTCTATCACTCGACGGGTGAAATTTATTCCGTCTATCTACGGGCGAGTGTTGGTGGGACATAACATTCCCTATCCTTATTTGAATTGCATGGGAGGAGATGTAGCCGGGAGATATGTCGATCAACAGTTGCCTTTCTTGGGCATTCAGCATTTGGAGATATTTGACAATTCGGTGGTGGTGGCAAAAGTTAAGGTGAGATACAATATCGGTCGTAATCATTATATTTCTCTAGCTGGGAATTATGCAAAACAGGAATCTAACTTCTTTGATGTATTCGGAGGCGATGATATTTTTGGGGGAGGAGTAGGATATTCTTATGATAGTATTGTGGGGCCGATTGATTTCATGTTCAGTCTTTCGGATTGGTCAAAGAAACTAGGCTTTTATTTTAACTTGGGATATTATTTTTAGAAAAGTGTATGAAAAAGTTGGGGATTATTATTTGCGGGTTGGTGTTGATGATGGGATGTGAGCGTAATATATACCGTTTCACGGAAGGTAGTGTGTATGGTACTGTTTATCATGTGTCATACCAGAGTGAAGTGGACTATACCGTGGAGATCCGGCAGGAGATGGAACGGGTGAATCAGTCCTTGTCGATGTTCAACAAGGAGTCGGTAATTGCCCGATGGAACCGGGGTGAGAGTGAGCGGGTGGATTCACTTTTTGTAACCATGTACGAGAAGGCAAGAGAGGTGTATGAGGCAACGGGAGGTGGATTTGATATAACAGTTGCTCCACTGGTGAACGCTTGGGGATTCGGTTTTAAAAACGAGAAATTGCCTTCGGACGGGAAGATTGATTCTCTGTTGCAATACGTCGGAATGGATAAGGTGCAACTAGAAGGAGTGCGGTTAGTGAAACTAGTTGAGGGAGTACAGATAGATGCTAGTTCTATCGCCAAAGGATTGGGGGTGGATCTCGTGGCCGAGTTTTTTGATCGGGAAGGAGTACAAAATTACATGATTGAGATTGGTGGCGAAATTCGGGTGAAGGGGGAGAGTAATAAACAGCGTCCGTGGCATATCGGTGTAGACAAGCCGATTGACGATGCGGCGGCGGCAAACCGGGAGTTGCAGCTTGTACTGGCATTGCGGGAAGGAGCGTTGGCTACATCCGGGAATTATCGTCGTTTTTATGTGGTGGATGGAAAAAAATATTCTCATACAATAAACCCTAGGACTGGTTATCCTGTCCAACAAGATATACTAGGAGCTTCTGTATATGCTCCGACTTGTATGGAGGCAGATGCTTACGCAACAGCGTTTATGGTGTTGGGAACAGAAGAAGCCAAAAGAATCGTGAAGGATAATCCTCACCTTGAGGCTTGTTTTATTTATCAAAATAAACAGGGAGAACGTGAGGTTTGGATGTCTGATCGATTGAAAACGTTAGTGTTAGAGGAGTAATTTTATTGGAAAAGAAGCGTGTGATTATTCGTTGTATGATATGGATGCTGGCATGGGTGTTACTCGTGGAAAGTCAAGCAAATGCAAGGCCTTTATCATTCGGCGTGCGTGAGAATAACGAGTATGAATTTATAAAGCTACCTGATACACTGAAACAAAATAACGTGGTCTTCTTGCCGGATAGTTTAATCCGGGATACTCTCCAGTACGAGTTTTCCAAGATTAAGGAGGTCGCTTATCGTCGGAAGTGGACGAAAGAGCTGTACAAGATGATCTTCGTGAATCCTCGGAAGATTAATATTGATATTGTCCAAACGGAGAATAGCGAGGATCGTTACAAACCTTACCGGGGAAAGACTATTCGTGATATTTACGTGAAAGTTTTACCTCCTTTTGGAACGAGCGTTAACGACACGACTCCTTTGCAGGACAGTTTGCAATGGCTTTTAAGTGTGGCAAACTCTGTTCATCAGAAATCGGCTGAACGGGTGATAAAGAAACAGTTGACAGTGAGACCGGGGATGACCGTCGACCCTTTCGAGTTAGTACAGAATGAGCAGTTGTTGAAGTCGATGTCGAACGTGGATGATGCGTTGATCGGAATACAGGAAGTACAGAGCGACACGAATCAAGTCGATTTGGTGGTTATTTGTAAGGATGAATTTTCATGGACGGGGGAGGTGTGGAGTAACTTCTTGAATGCGGTCGACTTAGGACTGGAAACAAAAAACTTGTTTAAACTGGGGCATAGTTTGCATTACGAAGCCAGCTTTCGAGGAAGTAAAGATAAAAAATGGGGAAACTTAATCGAGTATAAGGCTAGTAACCTTCTTGGGTCTCACATGGATTTCTATGGGATGTACGAGAATTCCTATAATCAGGATATTTTGCGGGTGGAACTGGATAAAGAGTTTTTGACGTACAAGACGAAATGGGCTGGAGGAGCTGCGTACAGTCGGGTGTATTCCTCGAAAACATTAGTTGATCGGGATATAAATAAGCCCGTGGAGTTATTTAATTACCGGTTGTGGGACTTTTGGGGTGGAACCTCTTTTTATTTGCCGGAAAAGTATAGTTATAACCGAATGTTTTATCTGACGGGGCGTTACACGGGTACTAGTTTTGTCGATCGTCCGGAAGTGTCAAGTGATTCCAATCATTTCTATTACGACCGAGACCGGATCATGGGAGCCTTGACATTTACCAAGATCAAGTATTTCAAGGCGAACTTAATCTATGATTTCGGGCGAACAGAGGATATACCATCCGGATTGTCAGGAACGTTGCTTTTCGGGTACGAGAAGAGTGATTTCACGGAGTACGGGTACTTGGGAACGGAATGGCATTATTCTTGGTTCAACAAGTACACGGAAAGGTATTATTCTTGGTATGCAGCCTTGGGGACTTTTTTGAATGGTTACACGGCAGAGAGTGGCGTGTTTAAAGTTGGAAGTCAGTATATTAGTCGTTTATACGATCTGTCCCGGCATCGGTTACGTTTTTATAGTAACGTGGATTACGTGTTGGGAATCAAGAGGAATCCGGATGATTATATTTATTTCGAGGATGCTAACATTCGAGGATTTGATTCCGATACCACTCGTGGGACACAACGACTCTCCGCTTCAATGTCCGCAACGTTGTTCCTGCCTTACATTAAAAGAGGATTTCGGGCATCGGTTACCGGGTTCGTAGATTGGGGAGTGTTGGCTCGGGATGAGAAGAATTTGTTGAATAGTCAATCGTACTGGGGGATTGGTTTTAGTTTGAATTTGCGAAATGATAACCTGATTCTCAAGAATGTAAGTATACGTTTTGCTTTTTACCCCAAAGGACCACCTGATATTCATAGTATAGAGGTGAACGTGTCCAGTCGTCGGAAAAGTGGATTTTATGATTACCGTGTTTATAAACCCGATGCGATTAAATACGAGTAGATCAAAGCTTTTGATATACATTTTTTAACTAGATTCATTTTAAATAGCGATAATAAATTACCTGAAAATCCCTATCTTTGTGGCAAATTAATTTTAATGGGGATGAAGAAAGTTTTTTTGTTTTCTATTTTCTTACTTTGCGGCTTGTTTTTTTCTCAAATACTTCCCTCGGCGTTAGGGAGCGCATATGGAACTCTGGCATCGATAAGTAAATGGTTGATGTTTATTTGTCTTGCTTTTATTATGATTAACGTGGGGAGAGAATTCGAGTTGGATAAGGCAAAATGGCGTTCGTACACGACAGATTATTTTATTGCAATGGCGACAGCTGCAGTACCTTGGCTTCTGATAGCTGGTTATTATATCTTTTTCTTGGATACGGGATTATCGTGGGAGAATAATTTGCTGATCAGTCGGTTTGCCGCTCCTACATCCGCAGGTATTCTTTTCACGATGCTTGCTGCTGCCGGGCTGAAAAAGGAGTGGATCTACAAGAAAACGCAAGTACTGGCTATATTTGATGACTTGGATACGATTTTATTGATGATTCCGTTACAAATATTGATGATCGGTTTCAAATGGCAACTGTTTGTCATTATTGGGGTGGTTTGTATTCTTCTGATTTTTGGGTGGAAACGGTTGAGTTCGCTGAACTTGCCACAATCTTGGAAGTCTATTCTGCTCTATTCCGTGTGTATCGTGGCGGCATTCGAGAGTGTGTATCTGATTTCGAAGGCTTTGATGGGACAGGATGGGGCAATTCATATTGAGGTGCTGTTACCGGCATTCGTGCTGGGAATGGTGATGAAAACCGTGCATAATCACTCGCAGGAGGAAGAAAGAGCTTCTAGTTTTATCTCGTACCTGTTTATGTTTTTAGTCGGGTTGAGTACGCCTATTTTTATCGGTTTGGAGACCGGGGGAGACGGGATGCCCGGATGGGGGATGCTGATCTTCCATGTAATTGTGGTAACGATTCTTTCGAATCTTGGGAAGATGTTCCCGCTATTCTTTTATCGTGACCGGAAGATTCAAGAGCGTCTGGCACTTTCGATCGGTATGTTCACGAGAGGGGAAGTCGGTGCAGGAATTATCGTGATTGCTATGGGGTACCAGTTAGGAGGTTCCGCATTGATTATCTCCATTTTAAGTTTGGTCCTTAATCTCGTTTTAACAGGTTTCTTCGTGGTAGCTGTGAAACGTATATCCCAGAGTGTGTACGGGGTGAAAGAATAAAGGGTTTATGATCTTCTGAATTTGTTCACGAGTGCATAGATTCTCCACCAGAGGTAAGCGATGATTAACACGGATAGGGAATAGATAATCCAATCGTCCATTTTAAGGAAGCGTTTGAACATGAGGGGAACAGCTTGGACGGTATTCCATGGGTTCAGCCCATGCCACGTGTAACGTATTTCAGCCGGGGCAGCAATCATTGATATGATGCTGAAAGCAATGGCCAGTATGATAAGGGCAAGGAGCAGGGATGTCTTGTTTATTGTTTTCATGGTGAATTATTTTTTATCTTTCTTCTTGAATAGATCCCCGATTTTCCGGAAGAAACCTTTTTTCTTGGGAGAATCGGTATCTTTTCCTGTATCTTGTTTCTTTACTTTTTCCAGTTTTTGGTTGGTCAATCTTTCTAACAAGTTTATGTTTTCCTTGAAAGTAGGTACTTCCAGATCCTTTTGTACATCCACGGGTGGAACCGGGAAGGACAGACCGGACCAATAGGCGTAAGTGTTACTTTGCAGGCATTCCTGCATGAACAAGCCGAAGATAGGAAGAGCCATGTTGGCTCCTTGGCCTAGTGCGGTAGAGTTGAAATGTACACGGGAATTGTTGGCTCCGACTCTTACACCCACGACTATACGAGGGTTGTAGCCGATAAACCAGCCGTCGGCTTGATTCTGGGTAGTCCCGGTTTTCCCGGCTAGGGGTATGTTCAGCCCATAGTTGTTGATTAGTCTTTTTCCTGTTCCTTCTTGAATAACGGCGGAAAGCATGGAGGACATGATATGAGCTTGCTCTGCCGGGATCACCCGTTCTCTGCGTGGAGGTTCGGCCTCGTAAAGGATACGTCCGTCCCGGTCTTTTATGGAAAGCAGGTAATAGGGCGTTGTCGACACTCCATTGTTTGCATAGCACAAGTAGGGGAGAATCATTTCCCGGAGAGGAATGTTGGCAGCTCCCAGTGCGATGGAGGGAACCGCGGGTAGTTCACTTTGTATTCCCAAGCGGCAGGCATGTTCTATCGTGGCGTCGATTCCTGTCTGCAGGAGAACTTGGACGGCGATAGTGTTGATGGATTGACTTAGAGCCCCTTTCAGCGTGTAGTAACCACCGTACTGGTTGTTTGAATTTCGGGGCGTCCAGTTGTCGTATTCCGGGTAACTTTTTTGTTCATTATTGTAATAGGCATCAACACGGGCTCCATGTTCAATGGCTGCGCTGTAAACGACCGGCTTGAACACGGAACCGACTTGGCGGGGTGCCAGCACTTGGTCATATTGGAAATACTTGAAATCAAGTCCCCCGATCCATACTTTTATTTTTCCGGATTGTGGCTCTACGGCTATCATGCCGGGTTGAAGTATCTTCAAGTAGTGTTTGAGCGAATCAATAGAGGACATTTGCATTTCGGCTTCTCCCTGGTATGCACTGTAAATAGTCATGGGCTTTTTTTCGTTCATGGCGACGAGAATGGCTTTCTCGCTAAGTCCTTGGCGTTTCAAATTTTTATATGTCTCGCTTTCCCGGATAGCATTATCAAGGAGATTCTTCTCTTTGTCCCATGGTTCTTGTTTTCCCAGGTGTGTGTAGAAAGCGTGTTGCAATGATTTCATGTGCTGTCGCATAGCTTTTTCCGCGTAACGTTGCATCTCCGCGTCGATCGTGGTGACGAGTTTTAGCCCGTCTTTGTATAAATCGTAATTGGTACTGTTTGCTTCGTTGAATTCGGCAATGAGCTTGACAGCATCTTGGCGGATTTGTTCACGTAAGTAGGGGGCTAAGCCGGAATAATGATTTAAAGGTTTGAAGCGGAGTTGCAGTTTTTCTTGTTTTAATGTTTCCCCTTCTTCTTCGGTCAGATAATCGTACTTAACCATTTGGGTGATCACCGTGTTACGTCGTTGTAACGTGCGATCGGGATGCACCCGGGGATTGTAGTAAGAAGGTCCCTTCAAAAGTCCGATCAGAGTGGCAGCCTCCGGAACGGAGAGGCGTGTTGCCGTCGTGGAAAAATACTTTTGGGCGGCACTTTCAATACCGAACGTGCCTTCACCAAAAGATACAGTGTTTAAATATAGGGTGAGAATTTCGTCTTTCGTGTATAATTTTTCAAGACGATGTGCTGTGATGATCTCTTTGATCTTGATTACCGGAATCATGAAACGACTGCTATACTGGCGAGGATAGAGATTTTTGGCCAATTGCTGGCTGATCGTACTTCCCCCACCCGAACTCTTATCGCCTAATAGTAATGTCTTGAACAATACCCTCAGCATACTGACTTTATCGAACCCGTGATGCTCGTAAAAACGCACGTCTTCAGTGGCGATCAAGGCGTTTACGGCATTGCGGGATATACTGCCGAACATGACGTTCGTACGGTTTTCCACGTAATATTTTCCGAGTAACTCCCCGTCTTCACTATACAGAGAAGAAGCTTCGTTGTTACGAATTTCTCTCAAGTTCCGGTAATCCGGAATTTTCCCCCACATCCCGTAGTACACGCAACACACGAAGAGTCCAACGAGAATGGCGCCCAGTAAGGCACTCAATAGTATTGTCTTGAAAACACGGACAAAGATACTTTGTTTTTTCTTCGTGGCTTTTTTTCGTGTTGTGGTCTTTTTCTTGTTCATGTTATTGATTCCGGAAATGTCTGCGAATGTACGAAATTGCAATGTAATTTTCAAGAATAGAGATAAGGTCTTATAATTACTTTTGTTTGTTTGTATCCAATATTGTCGAATTTAGAACAAATTGAATGGTATATTTAATTTATTTTATATATTTGTAACTGCAAGGTGATAATTACATTCATAATGTAAAAAGAGTAAGTAAATTATTTCGATAAATGAATAGAACCATGACAAAAGAAGAGTATGTAGCTTCTATAAAAGAGCTAGAAGAAATTATAGCCAAATATCGAGAGCAGGAAAAGCAACTGAAAAATCAGTATATTGATGAGAACAAGCAGTTTGAGGTGAACGAGAAGGTGAAAATTACAACTCCCACTTTCCGGCGGGCTATCCCGGACGAGAGTGGTCGAAGATACATGGACGAGGAATGTAAATACGGATTTGTAGAAGATTATGAGGTTGATAACCAGGGAAATATCAAGTATGTTTTGGCCAAAATGAACGTAACGGGTAAAAAATCACAACATCGTACCTATTACACGGATCTGGACGTGCTTGAAAAGGTGAAAGAGTAATTATGGAGGAGGCAAATTAACATGAATAACTTTAGCATGGAGTTTTTAAATTACTGGAATTCACAATAATGTAAAAATAAGATTATTCCGAACATAAAATTAGAAAATATTCTGACTTTTCTATTTTAAAGTTTGGATTAAAGTATACCTTTGTGGCTGAGTTCATAAAAATGAAACAATTAATACATCAAAAGGAATAAAATAAAGTTATTGTCATGCTGAATATTGCATTGTTTGGCCCTCCAGGAGCCGGAAAAGGTACTCAGGCGAAAAAGATAGTTGAAAAATACAATCTAGCGCATCTGTCAACAGGAGAGATGATTCGTAAAGAGATTGCCGAAGGTTCGGATTTTGGTAAAATGGCTGCCGGGATTATTAATAAAGGCGAGTTATTATCTGACGAGTTTGTGGTTGCGTTAATCGAAAACAGCATCGAACATCACAAGAACGTGGATGGTTTCCTGTTTGACGGGTTTCCTAGAACGGTGAGACAAGCTGAAATTCTTGATGAGATGCTGGCTAAGACGGGACACCCGTTAAGTGCATTGGTGAGTATCGACGTACCTCATGACGAGTTAATGCGCCGGATGCTAGAACGTGCTAAAATCGAGGGACGTGCCGATGACAACGAGGAAGTGATTGAAAATCGTTTCCGCGAGTATAAGGCAAAGACATTGCCCGTGGCCGATCATTACAAGGTTCAGAAGAAACATTTTTCAGTGAATGGTCATGGTACCGTGGAAGATGTATTTCAGGCTATAACCAAAATACTCGAAGAGATACGGTAAGTTTATTTCGGAAAATAAAATGAAGAGAGGTTATCGATGAGACGAACCTCTCTTTTGTTTTTTGGTGATATGTTTTTTCATAACTTTGCAGTATGATAGAAGTCAGTCATTTAAATGAATACCTCTCAACCTTGAAAGAAGTTGGCGGTTTATCAATCCCGTCCAAGACCATATTGTTGAAAGAAGGCAATGTTGCAGATAAATTGTATCTGATTCGCAAAGGTTGTATGCGTTTGTTTTTCTATCATGAAGGTAAAGATATAACTTTTCAATTCTTTTTTGAAGGGGATTTTGTAGCGTCATTCGATAGTTTATATAAACGGCAACCGAGCCTTTTCTTTTTGGAAAGTATTGAACCTACAGAAGTATTTGTAATAAAGAGAGATGATTTTTACGCGCTTATCGAAACAGTCCCCTCGTTGAAAAAATATTATGAGGAAAAACTCATAGAACGTTTTCATGTTTATCAACAACTATTTCTTTCTCGCATAAAAAACACGCCACAACAGAGGTATGAAGAATTACTGAGAGAATACCCCAACATCATACAGCGAGTTCCACAGCACTACATTGCTTCTTATCTGGGTGTTACTTCCGTTTCTTTATCCCGAATCAGAAATAGGCGTTAAACTCCATTTCTTTACAATTGTTATCGTTCGTCTCTCTTGAAATGATGACCTTTACCCCGTTATTATAAGGCAAATTATTGATGAAAAAGATTTTTGTAATAGATTGGATTTTAATACCTGTTTTTATTTTATCCGCGTATACGGGGATAGAATTGCATATTGCCGGACATGGAAATGATCATGATACTTGGCATAATTGGGCTGTATCTCATGTTATAATGAGTATGTTATTTTTTAGTTGTTGTTGTTACCATGTAAAAACACATTGGAAATGGTACGAAAGTTTGGTGGTAAACGGGTTAGGGAAGAAAAGCCGTGTCACGCTAGCCGTGTCGACCCTATTTATTATCCTTTCATTTTCAGGCTTAACTTTGGTGATAATAGAAGGAGTTAACTCCACGCTTGGATTGTGGCACTACAAAATGGGACTTTTGGCAACGATCTTGTTTACTGTACATGTAATAAAGCGAATACCAATATTGTATAAGACTATAAAATGGTTTAAATCAATATAATAAGAGGTGTTATTTTATAAAGAAGTTTCTCTCGGTTTGTAGCGATATTGCAGGATCAAGAATAGTAATCCAGGTACAAAAATGATAGCGGCTGTGGCTTGCAGGGCGATAGAAAGAGAATACAAGTCGTGTAACCAACCGACTAGCGGGGCCATGGCTGCGAACATAAGCCGAATAATGAAGTTGCGGATGGAAAGTACGGTTGCTCGCATTTCGGAGAAGGTGATTTGGTTAATGTATCCTTTTAATATCGGTGTGGCGAATCCTCTCACGATGTAAAAGAAGAACAGGCATACCAAGCCAATATAAGAAATATTGAAGGCCACTGCAATATATCCCCCCACGATGAAGAACAGGATTAACGTGTACATCCGCAGACTTCCCAGACGTTGATCCAGTTTGTCGGAGTATAAGGCCGAGATCCCCACGGTGAGATTTAGAATTGTCCAGATAATTCCGAACCATGAGGTTGGGGTATCCAGTTCAATCAACAGGGGTTGAACAAACCAAGCCATGGTGAGCGTGGCAGCCCCGATCACGCCGGAGAACATGATGTTGTAGCACAGTTCCTTGTTCGTGAAAAGTGAGTATTGAATGATTTGCACGATATTGGCAAACGAGTTTTTAATTCTTGTCTTGGCGGCATGTTCGGTCAGGGCTACGGCTGCCGGGATGCCGATAAAAGCAATCCCGCTTTGCACATAGAAAGGAAGCCGAAGGGAATAAACTGCTAACAACCCGCTGAATATCCCGGCAAAAGCTTCCGAAAAATTCCCGACCATGGTAACTCTTCCCTCGTATTTCAAGTACTCATCCTCTTTTTTATAGTGTAGCATGGTATCGTAGAGTAGGGCGGAATCGGCCCCGGACACCAGACTTTGGCCGAATCCAAGCAATATTTCCGAGAGGAAAAATGCCGTGAACGTGTCGGAGATCGAGTAATTGGTGAATCCCAGAAAGCAAAATATGCATCCCGCAATTAGGCAATTCCTGCGTCCCCATACGTCGGCCAGGTAGCCCGTCGGTATTTCCAGCGACACCATGGCGATGGAATAGACGCTCTTCAAGATGAATATATCAGCCAAATCCAGCCCGCATTCCTTGTAAAATAGCACGATGATCGGCATCACCAGGGTAAACCATTTGGAAACCTTGATCAAATAAAGTGCTATTATATTTTTTTTTAACGACACGTGATTTCTGCTTTTTTATTCGGAAGACAAAAGTAATTTAAAATTAAGAATAAACGAAGTGATTAGAATCTAAAATCAAAAAGCACCTTTTTGTTTCTATTTTCATCAAAAAGCTTTATTTTTGCTTCCAAATTTAAAACATAAATCACTAATTAAGTAAAAAAATAAGTTTGCCATGGCAATACAGAAAATTGATGACATCTACGAGTTATTGAAGGGGAATACCCAAAAAAAGCGTTTGGTTGTAGCTTATGCTAACGACAGTCACTCTATTGAAGCTGTGAATAAAGCAGTTGAAATGGGTATTGTTGAAGCCACTTTGTGTGGTGACGAGAACGAAATCAAGAAAGTGTGCGCGGAGCATGGTTTTGATATCTCTCGTTTTAAAATTGTACACGAGCCGGTGGATACGAAAGCGGCTGCCAAAGCGGTACAAATGGTACGTGACAAGGAAGCTGACTTTATCATGAAAGGTTTGGTTAGTACCGACAAATATATGCGTGCTATCTTGAACAAGGATTGCGGTTTATTACCCCCAAAGGCCACGTTATCTCACGTGGTTGTGATGGAGTGCCCGAATTACCACAAGTTGTTGGTGTTCAGTGATGCCGCTATTATCCCGGCCCCGGATTTCAGCCAAAAAATGGCTATCGTGAAGTATGTTACCCAGATTGCCAACGCTCTCGGTGTTCAACGTCCGAAGGTGGCCATGATTTCTGCCACGGAACAAGTTCTTCCGAAAGTGGAATCTACCACGGATGCCGCTATTCTTGCCAAGATGGGAGAGAGAGGTCAGTTAGGTAATATCGACATCGACGGACCATTGGCTCTTGATGTGGCTATCGATAAGGAAGCTGCCGAGATCAAAAAAATCAAGTCTCCGGTAGCGGGAGATGCGGACTGCTTGGTATTCCCGAATATCGAATCTGGTAACGTGTTCTACAAAACGAACACGAAATTGGCTAACGCTCGTCAAGGTGCTATCCTTGTGGGTGCAACTGCCCCGAGCGTGTTGTCTTCCAGGGGTGACAGTGTGGATGCGAAGTTGAATTCTATTGCGTTGGCTGCTCTTTTTGCAAAGTAAGATAAACAAGATACAAGTGAAAAGCCGAAGTTGTTGTGTTAACACTTCGGCTTTTCTGAATTATTTAAACAACTAAGAACACAGGCTTATTCATTTTCCTCTGTGATGACGATTTTAATAATTTCGTCTCCCTGACGGATGGCATCAATTACTTCCAATCCCTCGTAAACTTGCCCGAAACACGTGTGGCGTCTGTCCAAGTGAGCCGTGTTTCTACGGTTATGACAAATAAAGAATTGAGATCCCCCGGTATCCCGTCCGGCATGAGCCATGGATAATACTCCCCGGTCATGGTACTGGTTATCCCCGTTTAACTCACATTTGATGGTGTAACCCGGTCCTCCTGTTCCGTCGCCTCTAGGGCAACCGCCTTGGATTACGAAATCCGGGATGACCCGATGAAACGTTAATCCGTCATAAAAGCCTTCTCTGGCTAGTTTTACAAAATTGGCAACGGTATTCGGCGCATCTTTTTCGAAGAAAAGAACCTTCATAACACCTTTTTCTGTGTGTATTTCTGCTCTGTACATTACGAAATTGGTTTTGAATTATTGCAAACAAATGTAGGGTATAATCCCAATGAATGCAAGTTTTCCAAGTTTATTTAACGCATTTTCTGTTATTTGCATATAGTTAAAAAAAAGAGGTGTTTCCGGGAATTTAACAACCTGAAAGATCAGAAATATCAGCATGTATTTAAAAACTTCGTCGTATATTCGCGTACGATTAAAAAAAAGAGTATGACGTGTTGTAATAGCAGGCGAAAACCGGAATGGTTGAAAATTAAATTACCGAAAGGACAGAGTTCCACGGAAGTTTTAAATATAGTCAGAAAACATAATCTACATACGATATGTACCAGTGGTATGTGTCCCAATCAAGGCGAATGTTGGGGAAACAGAACTGCAACGTTTATGATCGGCGGGGATGTATGTACTCGTTCGTGCAAGTTTTGTAACGTGAAAACGGGGCGTCCGGCTCCATTGGACCCGGCAGAACCGGAAAATATAGCTAACTCCGTGAAGTTGCTCGGTTTGAAACACGCCGTGATAACTTCCGTGGATCGGGATGATCTGGCTGATTTGGGTGCGGCTCATTGGGTGAAAGTGATCGAGGCGGTGAAACGAGAGAATCCCCAAACGACAATGGAAGTACTGATTCCGGATTTCCAGGGAAGGCAGGAACTCGTGCAACAGGTGATTGATGCTCGTCCAGAAGTGATTTCTCATAATCTAGAGACGGTGAGAGAATTGTCGGATGGCGTACGTAGCCGGGCAAAATATGATATTTCTTTACAAGTGATTCGTCAGGTTTCGGAATCGGGTATTGTTTCCAAATCCGGTATTATGCTGGGATTAGGGGAGACTCGTGAACAAATTCTTCAGACGATGGATGATTTGCTGGCAGTTGGGTGTAAAGTAATGACTATCGGTCAGTACCTGCAACCGTCCGAGGCGAATCTTGAAGTAAAAGAGTACGTGACACCGGATACCTTCAAGGAATATGAGCGTATTGGGTTGGAAAAAGGGTTCCGTTACGTGGAGAGTGGCCCGTTGGTTCGCTCCAGTTATCACGCCGAAAAGCATGTGAGATAAGTTATGAAACGTACACGATTAATTGATCTGGGAGTTGCGAGCTACGTGCCCGTGTGGCGGCAGCAGGAAGAGCTGCATAACGAGATTATTGCCGCGAAGTTAAGGGGAGAGGAAACGGGGAATTGCATGATTTTCGTGGAGCATAATCACGTGTACACGCTAGGGAAGAGCGGGAACGAGGCGAATATGCTGGTTAGTGCCATCCAGTTGCAGGCGGCTCATGCCGAATTCGTGAAAGTAAACCGGGGTGGGGATATCACGTATCACGGCCCCGGGCAACTGGTCGTGTATCCGATTATTGACATGGCTAATTTCGGGGTGGGGGTGAAGGAGTACGTGGATCTGTTGGAGGAGGTGGTTATCCGTACCGTGGGGGAGTTCGGGATTACCGGGGAACGGTTGGAAGGAGCCACGGGGGTATGGTTGGATGCCCACACGCCTCGGGCTCGCAAGATATGTGCGATTGGGATTAAATGTTCCCGTTACGTGACGATGCACGGTTTTGCGCTGAACGTGAATACGGATTTGAATTATTTTAATTATATCAACCCGTGCGGCTTCGTGGATAAGGGGGTAACTTCTATCGCGAAAGAGGTGGGGGCAGAGGTTCCCGTGGCGGAAGTGAAAACGATCGTGAAGAGGTATTTCGAGAAACTCTTCGGGATGGATTTCTATATATAATTATGGTTTGGGGGCGTTCAAGCCTCCATCATTAAATCTTTCCCGGTTTCGTCGTACTTTGTGTTTTCTATACATGTGTCACGATAGTCTTTGTTTCTCTCGTACGTGAAAGCCTGTATAACAATATTGTCATGCAAAATCAAAATATCCCCGTTGTTATTTTTATGTTTGTTAATTGTAAATCACATATATTATATATTTAATGTTAATTTATTCTCGTCAACAAGTCTGAATTCATTTAACATATCGTAAATTCACCCTTCTTTCATTCTCTCTTAGGCCCCACGGGCCTTGAGAAACGAAATAATCTCACTTAACCTCTTTCTTCTCCACCACTCTCTCACCACTTCTTCACCTGTTCTCCACCACTATAACACAGGTGGGGAACAGGTGGGGAACAGGTGGGGGAAACGTTAAATAATGAATACGTTTCAAGAGCGCACACGTGTATTCCAATAATGGATTATAATAAGGCGATACAGGCTAAGAATCATTGTTTCTCCCGCGATTCTTTTTTGACATGAGGTACTCTGTTGAATGTATGTAAGTTAGAAATAACTTGAGGGTCAAGGTGCATTTTATCCTAATTTTTTATTTGAAGTTTGTCAATAATTTTGTTATATTCGTAAAGCGAATTAATAAATTGACAGAGTGGAATGAAGAATAATATTGAGGTCGAAATATGTACTTTTTCTTTGGAATCGTGCTTGAATGCCCAGTTGGCGGGAGCGTCCCGGGTAGAATTGTGTTCCGGAATGTATGATGGGGGGACAACCCCTTCCGCGGCCATGATTCGTATGGCCCGGGAAAAGTTGTCCATACAACTTTACGTGATGATTCGCCCTAGAGGGGGTGATTTTCTTTATTCCGACCTAGAATTCGAGATGATGAAGGAGGATATCCGGTTTGCCAAAGCGTGCCGGGCGGATGGAGTCGTGTTGGGAATATTGAACGCTGACGGTTCGGTTGACGTGCGACGTACGCGGGAATTGGTCGAGTTGGCGGCTCCTTTAAAAGTAACGTTTCACCGGGCGATAGATATGACTCGGGATATGGAAGAGGCTTTGGAGGGGATTATAGAGGCCGGGTGTTACCGGATTTTGACATCGGGAGGACGCAACACGGTAAATGAGGGAATGGAGCGGATTAAAGCCTTGGTAAAGCAGGCGAGGGGACGCGTGCAAATTATGGCGGGAAGTGGCGTGAATGCCGCGAATGCCGGCATGTTAATAGAAGCGGGGGTGGATGCCATTCACTTGAGCGGGAAAAGCGGTCGGGATAGTGAAATGGAATTCCGTAACCCGAACGTGTTTATGGGTGGGGTTCCGGGACTACCGGAATACGAGCAGTATTACAGTGACGTGGAGAAGATAAAAGCTGTTTTAGATAAAGTGCAATGTAAAGTTTAGAACGTGAGATTCAGGGTGCGATGTTCATCCTAAATTTTGACTTCTAGATTCTAAATTCAATATATGCGAACATTTGTAGAGAAGATATTAAATGCCGAACGTGGGAGTATCGTGGTCCGTGAACCGGATTACGTGATGAGTCACGATAATTCGGCACGGGTTAGGTTTTTGTTTGAACGAATTCATGGAACCCGGGTGTACAATCCTTCCCAGCTGGTGATCGTGCTGGACGGGAAGGTGTCGGGAGTAATCAACGAGTTATCGTTGGAATATAATTCGATACGGGATTTCGTGGAAGAGCAGGGGATAGAGCATTTCTATGACTGTGACCGCGGGATCGGTCACCAGATTATTTCCGAGTTGGTACGTCCGGGAATGTTGGTTGTTGGGAGCGATTCGCATACCGCCACGGCGGGAGCCTTTAACACGTTAGCCATGGGGATTAATAAAACAGAGACGGCTGTGTTATGGAAAACGGGAAAAATGTGGTTCCGGGTGCCTGAAACCGTGAAGATCGTTTTAAAGAACCGTCTGCCGGAAGGGGTGTTCGCTAAAGATTTGGCTTTATGGATCAAGGGTATATTGAGTAAGCTGGACGTGAACGGGTTGGCGATCGAGTATCACGGAGAAGGGGTTGCCTCGTTGTCCATCGATGATCGAATGACGATAGCCAATATTTCCACGGAAATGGGAGTGGTCAGTTCTGCTTTCCCTCCAGACGACCGGTTGGCTGACTATTTTAACGAGCCGGCGGTGCGGGGCGTTTGGGCGGACGAAGAGGCTGTTTATTCCCGGTTTATAGAGATTGATCTGGCCAATGTCTTTCCGATGGTGTATGATACGGGCAATAATGTTCTCCAAGGAGTGGAGGAGCTTGTTGGGCTGAAAATACAGCAAGGGCTCATCGGGGCCTGCGCTTCGGGACGGTTGGAGGATTTACGCTTGGTCTCCATGATCTTGGAAGGTAAACATATTGCTAACGGGTTCCAATTATTCGTGGTTCCGGCTTCCAGGGATATATATTTACGGGCGGTTGAAGAGGGTATTATTGATAAGATCGCACAGTCGGGGGCGATGGTTCTCGGCTCCAGTTGCGGACCTTGCTTGGGAGTGGGACGCGTGGCGTCTGTCGGGAATAGCCGTTTTATCTCTACCGCCAATAGCCAGTACATCGGGGGGACGAATCACTCCGGTGTTGAGAAATATATCGCTTCCCCGGCAACCGTGGCCATGACTGCTTTGCGAGGGGAATTGACCCCGATGATTCATTTCGAGGGAACGCAGTATAAGTATAACATTCCCCGGATTGAACCTGTCGTGCTGGGAGAATATGATTACCGCAAAAGTAACGGGGTGTGGAATTACGGGGATATAGACAATATATCGAGTAACCAGATTTTCTCGGAAAAATTGACCTGTCGATTAACGCTTGAACAGGTGGAGGAGATTAAACCTTATTTGTTTAAAGGATTGGACCCGAATTTTACTTGCGACGTGAAACCGGGAGATATTATTATTGCCGGGGAGAATTTCGGGTGTGGTCAACTCGTGAAACACGCGGCGACGGGATTGGTGGCCGTGGGGGTGAAATTGGTGATCGCGAAGTCGGTGAACCGGGATTTTTATCGTATGGCTATTAACCATGGGTTACGAATTCTTGTTGATTGGGCTGTGGTGGATGCTTACACGTCAGGGGAACAACTGACGATAGATGATGAAAATCATCTGTTATATTTGAACGAGAGAGCGTACAAGCTCCCTTATGTTGACGCAGAGTTTCAGAAAATCCTCGAAAAAGGAGGGTTAGTAAATGCTTTTTCTTGAACGCGAGAGTGGGAAGAAGAAGCTATTGATATTCATGTGTGTGTTGTTTTTTTCTGTGTCGGGGTGCCGAGACAGGGAAGAGGGCAACCTTCTAAAGGTTGCCCTTATTTATTTTGTAAATCTAAAATAACGGGATGTGGTAGATTAATCCGATAGATAAAGTTGAGGTGGAGTAGTTTTCGGCTCCCAATGCTTTGGCCTTACCCGTGAATCGATAAGAACGCCCGATATACGATGCGAAGAAATGTAGGTTTTCCATTGTTGGATAGTATTCGATCCCACCGAAATACCCGTAAGCTGTCCGGTATTTCCCTTTTTCTAATTGATCGATATGTTTGTAAACAGAGGCATTCTCGTACATTCCTTTCACGAAAATATTCCACTTGGGTTGGAATCGGTAGTTTAATTTGGTGACCCAGGATTCGTAGCGGGCGTTTTTGATACAATCGGCATCCCCTTGAAGACGGTAGAGGCTTGAAATAATGCCCCGGTTGTCGAGTTCTTCATCGGAAAGGTAGAAATCGAGGTACATGTTGAACTTTCCTAAATCCAGTTCGTTACCGATAGCATAAAAGTGATTGTTATACCCTTTTGCCAGACTAAGTAAGGAGTATGACCAGCGGGTTTTTAACTTGTCGTTGAAGAAGTTGCCGTTCCAGTTGGCCGTGTAAGCGAGAGGAGTACGGCTTTCTTCCACGTCTCCCGGGAGTTGCCCGTAAATATCATCCATGGAAGCTGTCCGGCTGTTCACGGCTTGTAAGGCTATTTCTTGAGTAGGGGTGATTTGATAGGAGAACGTGATTCCGGTCATGAAATCGAAGAGCATATAATCGATCATATCACTGTATTGGTAGATTTCAATCGGGTCCAAATCGTACTCGAAACCACCGTATGCTGCCGCCTGTTTACCGATGGAGGTAACGAGCTTGTCGGTCAAACGTACGGAGAGCATGGCATAATCGATGGAGGAGGGGAGGTTATCCAGTGCGTGAGGCGTGTTGCTGCTGTTCAAGCGTTGACGCCAGCGATAAGAAAGCCAGTCATTGATGTCCCCGCGGGCTTCCAAACGGAGTTGGTTCATTTTGAAAGCGGCCTGCTTGAATGTCCCATCGGTAAATGCACCGTTGAACGTGGCTTGCATATGTAGTTTCAAATTGAAAAGATTATTCTTTTTTTCAATGTTGGTCACTCTTTCGAAAAGGGAGCGTTTGTTTGTCGTGTCGTTTAGGTGGGATAACAGGCCTTGGGCAAACAGACCCTGTACCGATAGTGCTAATAGCGTGATTAGTGATAGTTTCTTTTTCATCATTGTTATTGAATTAAAAAAAACTAAAAGCTGGAGATCGTTCGAAAACAGCCTTCCAGCTTTTAGTGGTTACTTGTGATTGTATCTTATTTCAAGGTACCTTCTTCTGCTTGTTTGATCATGTTTGCGCTTGCCGTGATGTATACTTCTACACGACGGTTTTTGGCACGTCCTTCTGCCGTACTGTTGTCGGCTACCGGTTGATCGAATGCGAGTCCTTCCGTGGTGATTCTGTTACGAGCAATCCCGTTTCCAACCAAGAAGTTGGCAACAGCATCCGCGCGTTCTTTGGAGATTCTTTCATTCACGGCGCGGGTTCCGGTGTTGTCCGTGTGACCGTAGATCGTGATGTCCGTTTCCGGAGAGTTCTTTAATGACGTGGCAAATTTCGTCAAGGCATCTCTGGAAGACGCGCTTAATTGACTGGAGTTCGTGGCGAATAATATACCGTTGTCAAAAGTCACTTTAATGGCTTGCAGGTCGTTGGCATCTGTAACAGTTTCTACTTGAGCTCCTTCGATGGCTTCCAGTTCTTTTTTCTGTTTGTCCATCTTTTTGCCGATCAAAGCTCCGGTTCCGGCTCCAACCGCACCACCTACGGCGGCTCCAATGGCGGCTCCCTTGCCTTTACCGATCAATGCTCCGATGCCGGCTCCAAGCGCGGCTCCACCGCCAGCTCCGATAGCGGCGCCTTTTCCCGTGTTACTCATAGAGGCACATCCAGAAAAAATAATGCTTCCGCTTAACACTAAAATAGTGAGTAGATTAGTTCTTTTCATAGTAATAGTTTTGTTTATAAATTTAGACCGTAAATTTTTGCTTTATTTGTAGTGCAAAAATAACATTCGTTAAAACAAGTTCAAAATAAAATAGGTTAAATCAAGAGAGGGAATACTTAAAGATATTCCCTCTCTTGATTTGTCTAATTTATTGATAGTTAGAACATCGGTAATTGGTAAATAAATCCTACTTCCAATCTTTGCGTGTTGTATCCTTTTTGAGCGGCACGATCAGTAAATTTGTAAGAACGTCCCACGAATGTACAGAAGAAATGCAAGTTGCTGTCTTCTAAAGGGTAGTACTCGATACCTGCCAAGTAACCGTAAGAGGTACGATAGTTACCTTTTTCGATATCACCACGTGTTTTTGACACGGAGGCCGTTTCATACATTCCCTTCACGAAGGCATTCCATTTCGGTTGGAAACGGTAGTTTACTTTTGTCACCACGGACAAGTATTCTGCATCAAGTGCGTTGTGACCGTCAAGAAGAGCGGCATCCTTGTTTTCTAGTATACCGGTAATGATACCTTTTCGGTCGATTTGTTCGTCAGAATACATGAAGTCTACAAACATATTTACTTTTTTAGAGAATGTGAAATCATTACCTAAAGCATAATAGTACATTTGCTTATCTTTTGTTTCGGACATCACGGATGCTGACCAACGAGTTTTATAGATTCCATCGAACAAGTTACCATTCCAGTTTAACGTGTACAAGAGTGGGGCACGGCTTTTTTCAAATCCGGGACCGTATGTTTCATCCTGAGAACCGTTACGGCTATCCAAAATTTGGAATTGGAGTTGATGGTTGTCACAAATCTGGTAAGCGATGTTCAAACCGGTCATGAAGTTACTCATGTTCTCGATCATATCGCTATATTCATAGATTTCGATCGGGTTCAAGTCAAATTCGATACCACCGTATGCGGCACATTGTTTTCCGGCAAAGAATGAAAATTGGTCGTTTAATTTTACCCCGATACCTGCGATATCAATGGAGGTAGGCATATTATCGATGTTGTTGCCCCCGTTGTTCCCGCGGTTCAGACGTTGTCTCCAGCGATAGGACAACCAAGGGGTGATGTTACCTTTTGCTTCAATACGGAATTGACGCATCTTGAATGCAGCCTCGCTTAGTCCGCTTTGGTCATAGTTAAAACTGGCATCAAAAGAACCTTGCATGTTCAAATAGAAGTTGAACCAGTCCATTTTTTTCTCTATTTGGGTTACTCGTTCGAAAAGAGTCTTTTCGTTCGTGGCATTTTGTGCGAAAGCGCCTGCTGCGCACCCCATAACAAGTATTAATAAAGCTAATTTTTTCATATTCGGCGTTTTGATAAAAATATAATTTCTAGTTCTAATAACTAGAATTACAAATGAGTAATGCACCAAGTCCTGCTTTAAAGGACTTGGGTGCTTTTATGAATTAATATTCGTTGAAATATTGTTGGATCTGTTTCCAATCGTTAGTCTTAGTCAAAGCTAACATCAAGAGGATTCTTGATTTTTGAGGGTTCAATTCTTGAGAAGCGATGAATTTGTATTGATTGTCATCTACTTCTGCGTCAAGCGTGGTAGGCCCTGTCGGTACACGGGTGGAACGAACAATAAGGATTCCTTTGTTACGTGCATTGATTAATTCCGGGAACACGTTTTTGTGAATGTTTCCGTTACCTAATCCGGCGTGAATAATTCCTTTATAACCACTATTAGCCATCATTTTAACAACGTCACCTTCCATGTTTGAATAGCTGTACACGATACCCACTTTCGGAAGAGAGTTCAAATTCGTTACATCAAATATGGATTGGCTGGTGTGTTTTTTTAACGGGGATTGATTGTAGAATACTTTGCCGTTGTAGACATAGCCAAGGGCTCCTGAATTCGGTGCTTGGAAAGTTTGAACATCAATCGTGTTCATTTTTAAAACACTGTGAGCCCCGAGAATAATACCATTCATGGAAACTAAAACTCCTTTACCCATGGATTCTTTTGCTCCTGCAACAACCACTGCATTGTATAAGTTTAACGGGCCGTCAGCGCTAAGAGCGGTAGAGGGACGCATTGCACCTACAAGTACAACCGGTTTGTTACTTTTTACAACAAGATTCAAGAAATAAGCGGTTTCTTCCATCGTGTCGGTTCCGTGGGTGATCACGATTCCATCAATGTCTTTTCTTGCCAGTAATTTGTTGATTGTTTTGGCAAGTGTCAACCACACGTCATCCGTCATATCCTGTGAACCGATCTTAACGATTTGTTCTCCGGTTACATTGGCTATTTTCTGAATTTCCGGTACAGCAGATAAAAGTGTACCGATGGCTACCTGTCCGGCCGTGTAATTGGTTCCGGTTGAAGAAGCTCCGGTTCCGGCGATCGTACCTCCTGTTGCCAGAATATGGATGTTAGGCAACTTTTGTGCGAACGTGGTCGCAACAGAGAATAGCACTAAGGCTACCAGCAAACTTAAATTCTTAAACATTTTCATAACCTGTAATTTAAAATTTACTTATAATTAGAGTATTTAAAAAATCTGTATAAAGAGCAGTCCAAGTCCGACGGCCACGATGGTCGCGACAAGTCCGGGCATCATGAACGAGTGGTTCAACACGTATTTGCCGATTCGTGTTGTTCCCGTTCGGTCGAAGTTAATGGCCGCTACCACGGTGGGGTAGTTTGGGATAAAGAAATACCCGTTGACGGCCGGGAACATGGCGATCAGCATATAAGGCGATATTCCTAGGGCTATACCGAGAGGCATGAGCGCCCGAACGGTTGCTGCTTGGCTGTATAAGAGGATAGACATCACGAACAGGGCTATACCAAACAACCAGGGCATTTGTCTCACGACTTCTTCGATAGAAGATTTTAATTCTGCCATATTGCCTTGCAAGAAAGTATCTCCCATCCAAGCAATTCCGAAGATGGCTACTACCGCTTGCATTCCGGCCCCGAAGACGGAACCTTGTGCGGCTTTTAACCCGTCTGTACGAGTTACTAATAATATGATAGCTGCCGCGGATAACATTAATATTTCAATGATAGATGGCATATCTAATAATACTTGTTCGCCATTGATCATGAATGAAGGACGCATGGTATCAAACGAACCGAATAGTACGATGAATACCGTGGCGATAATGAAAACAAAAACAGACAGACTTGCTCTTCTCTGGTTGGCAACGTCTTTCAGTTCGTATTTCTTGTCATTGAACACGCCTTCTTTCAAACGTTTTTGATATTCCGGGTCATCAACAAGTTCTTTCCCGACTTTCATGGAGAAAAAGGCTCCGACGAGTACACCGATTAGCGTGGCGGGAATCGTGATCTTCAGAATGTCAAACAAACTAATGTCAAAACCAGCTAACAAGCCCAGTAATGCTACCGTGGCGGCAGAAATTGGACTGGCGGTAATGGCTTGTTGGGAAGCGATCACGGCAATTCCTAGGGGACGTTCCGGGCGAATTTTGGTTTCCGTGGCAACTTCAGCGATTACCGGAAGTACGGAATAGGCAACGTGGCCGGTACCGGCGATAAACGTGAATGCGTAAGTTACTAACGGGCTTAGAATTGTGACGTGTGCCGGGTTCTTTCTTAATAAGCGTTCGGCCACCTTAACCATAAGGTCCAATCCTCCGGCAGCCTGCATGCATGCAGCCGCAGAAATAACCGCCACGATCATAAGCATTACATCAATAGGCGGGGCCGTTGGTTGCAGTCCGAACACGAATGTCAGAATTCCCAATCCAATACCTCCCATGACACCCAGTCCGATACCACCTAGACGCGCTCCGATGATGATTGCTGTTAAAACGAAAGCTAGTTGTAAAATCATCTCATCTATTTATTTAAAGTTTTATTTTTCAATCATTATCAAGTCTTACACGATATATCCTACGGTTCTCCCGAAATGAATGTTTCACTTTTCGCAAAATAAATGAAACTTGTTGTTATTAGTTTAAAATCTGTATAAATGCGGATAGCCATTCTTCTCCTCATTTATTTAAACTTTTATATGTAATACAAAATTTAAGCCAAAAGTGTTACTTTTGCTCTAAAATTTAACATTCATGCAAGATTTATATCTGTTTAATCCGGATAATGAAATTTCAATAGCCAATGGAACAAATGGTTACACGCCAAAGACGAATATTTCCGTTATGGCCGGTGATCTGGCGTTTTTATCTGCATATTTGGCCGGAAAAGGGGATTATGTGTTGGTTACGAAGATGCCAGACTTCGACTTTATGAAAAGTCGAGAAGAAGTTTTTGGTCTGGATTGTAAACCGGTGATCTGGGAAAAAGCTCAATTACTTTCTTTTAGCGAGTTAAAGCCTTGGGGATGGAGTCCCCGGGTTCACAATTTGTTGAAAGATTTGAAAAGTCGTTGTAACGAGCAGTTCAGGGAGAGTGTCATGTCAACGTGGAGTGATGAACGGAAGGATTTATATAGCAGGCGAATGGCTGCTACTTGTTTGACAGAGATGGTACAGGCTATTCCCTGTCTAGGGAAAGATATTATTCCTAGTGAGTGTAACACATTGGCAGAAATTAGGTTATTGTCAGAAAAGGAAAATATCGTGGTGAAAGCTCCTTGGTCCTCTTCCGGTAAAGGTGTTCTTTTTATCCCGAAAGGACAGATTACGTGTAAGGAAGAGGAAGTTTTATCCGGTATCTTGCGTAAACAAGGGTACGTGATGGTGGAAAAAAGATTGAATCGGGTGCTGGATTTTGCCATGGAGTTTGAAATGGATCGTTTATTTCACCTGAATTTTCTTGGGTATTCTGTTTTTCAAACAAGTCGACGGGGGGAATACGAGGGGAATACGGTGGCGTCGAATTCTAGTTTGGAAGGGATAATTGCAAAATATACGGGAACGGGATTTCTACGTGAAATCCGTGAACAGTTGGAAAAGGTAGTGACGACGGTGTTTCACGGAAAATACGTGGGATACATGGGGGTGGATATGATGATATACGAGGATGAGTCAGGAGAATTCGGCATACAGCCTTGTGTCGAGATAAATCTGCGTTATAACATGGGAATCGTTTCAATCGCTTTGCAGCGTTATTTACGAGAGAGTGTAGAGGGTGTTTTTAATATTCACTTTTCTCCCAAGCCGGGAGAAATCATGCAATCGGTAGAGAAGAATAGAGACATGTATCCCTTGCTGATGGAGGCGGGACAAATCGTGTCCGGATATATAAATTTAACACCGGTATCTCGTGAATCACGCTTTGTAGCCGAATTGTATATAGGTAATAAATAAAAAGTTTGTAAACTTTATGAACTTTTATAGGGAAAATAAAGAAAATTTTATTCTCTTTGTTGCTGACAAAAAGGGTCAGGCACTAAATTTATAGATAAGCATATGCATACGAAAATGAAAGGTGAAGGTATCAAGGGGCTTTTTATTGAGCAAATTGTTCCGGTCATGGAAAGGCATGGCTATCATTTCATGAAGGCTAAGAATGTATTTGTTTATGAAGATCGTGAATGGAAGAACGAGTGTATTCTTCGATTCACGAATTGGGAGAATGATCAGTTGTCTTTGCGCACGGAGTACTTTGTAACTTGTAAGAAAGTCAGCCAATTATATAAGGAGGCTATATCGGAAAAGGATTGTATGCCTATTTGTGGCGTGCTGGATGTCGGGTGGGCTTACAAGTACTTGGGAATACCTTTGGATGATAAGCCGTGGTTTCAGATGAAAATAGCAAAGCTTCATTCACTCGTGCAAACGTGGATCGTGGAGTTTGAGAGCGTGGGACTTTCTTTTTTTAAGGAAATGAACGATTATGAGAAGGTTGAGAAAGCCCTGGATATTTTTAATGTTTCCGGTTGGGCTCCTTTGGCCGTGTGGACTGGGGAACGTATTTTGCATGGCATCTGTTTATATTATTTGAATACTTATGACAAACGGGGAACTCTCGGTTTGTTTGATTTGTATCGGGAGAAAATAGATGAAATGGAATATTCCCCGATTCGGGAACAGTTTGAGCGTTTAGAACGGTATATGAAATGTTTGCCTGACAGGCAGCCAATACCCAGAAAAAATGAAGATAGAGAGAGCAAATCTAAATGATGTCAACTTCACCCCCAATGGGCTGCGAGGAGGACGAACGATTGGGATTTAAGGTGATGCGTGATGTTGCGATTGAAGTTATGAGTTAAAATTGTTGTAGATGATTCAAGAGTAAGGATATTTGAAATTCCGGCATTATAGATGACGATTCAATTGATGTGTTAACGAGAGGAAAATATATCTTAATACTTTCGATATTATAGCTGATTTTTCGTATATTTGTATGTTTTGTGTCGGGATAAAATTCCGGCTGTGAATGAACAGTTTAGCGAATATAAGAAATAAGAAAAAACAATTAAATATATCATATGAGTGAAGAATTAGAGCAGAACATGAGTGAAGAAATAGAGCAAACGAATAACGAGTATTCGGCTGATAGTATTCAAGTGTTGGAGGGGTTAGAGGCCGTTCGTATGCGTCCGTCCATGTATATTGGAGATGTTAATACGAAAGGGTTGCATCATTTGGTGTACGAGGTGGTCGATAACTCGATTGACGAGGCGTTGGCTGGCTATTGTAAAAATATTGATGTAACGATTAACGAGGATAACTCGATCAGCGTGTCTGACGATGGACGTGGAATTCCGACGGGAATGAACCAGAAAGAGAATCGCTCGGCTCTGGAAGTCGTGATGACAATTCTGCATGCCGGTGGTAAATTTGATAAAGGTTCTTACAAGGTTTCTGGAGGACTTCACGGGGTGGGTGTATCTTGTGTGAACGCACTTTCCACAAAATTGGTCGCAACCATTTATCGTGAAGGTAAAATTTGGCGCCAAGAGTACAGTAAAGGATTCCCGTTAGCAGATGTGCAAGTGATTGGCGAGACGGATCGGACGGGTACGACGATCTATTTCAAGCCGGATGATTCTATATTTTACGTAACAGAATATAAATATGATATTTTAGCTGCCCGTTTGCGGGAGTTGGCTTACCTGAACCGGGGTATTCGTTTGTCGTTAACCGATAAACGAACAATTGATTCGGACACAAACGAGTTCAAGTCTGAAGTTTTCTACTCGGAAAAGGGATTGAGTGAATTCGTGGAATACTTGGATGAAACCCGGGAAAAATTGATTGACGAAACCATTCATATCACGACCGAGAAGAATGGAATTCCGATCGAGGTGGCCATGCATTACAATACGGAGTTCAAGGAAAATGTTTACTCTTACGTGAATAATATCAACACGATCGAGGGGGGAACACACCTTGCCGGATTCCGTCGGGGAGTGATGCAAACCTTGAAGACGTATGCCGATAATTCCGGGATGTTAAGCAAGTTGAAGTTTGATATTAGCGGGGAGGATTTCCGTGAAGGTCTAACAGCTATTATTTCCGTGAAGGTGGCAGAACCCCAATTCGAAGGACAGACCAAGACTAAGTTAGGTAATACTGAGGTCGGGTCGGCCGTGGCTCAAGCAGTGAGTGTTGCATTAGCAAATTATCTGGAGGAACATCCGAAAGATGCCCGTGCAATCGTGGACAAGGTAATCCTTGCCGCACAAGCTCGTCATGCGGCCCGTAAAGCCCGTGAACTTGTACAACGGAAGACGGTGCTTTCCGGTTCCGGTTTGCCCGGTAAATTGGCGGATTGTTCGGACAATAACCCGGAGAACTGCGAGATATTTCTTGTCGAGGGAGACTCGGCAGGGGGTACGGCTAAACAAGGGCGTGACCGTAAATTCCAGGCAATCCTACCATTGAGAGGTAAAATCCTGAACGTGGAGAAAGCGTTGGCCCATCGCGTGTGGGAAAGTGAGGAGATCAAGATGATCTTCCAGGCTTTGGGTATCACGATTGGTACGGCCGAAGACAGTAAAGCAGTTAATTTGGAAAAAATACGTTACCACAAGATCGTGATCATGGCCGATGCCGACGTTGACGGGGCGCACATTGCCACGTTGATTATGACATTATTCTTCCGTTACATGAGATCGGTGATTGAAAACGGTTATCTGTATATCGCAACTCCGCCTCTTTACTCCGTGAAGAAAGGAAAGGAGCAACGCTATTGCTGGACGGAAGAACAGCGTTTGCAATTGATCCAGGAAATGGGAGCGGGTAAAGAGAGCAGTTTGCATATCCAGCGTTACAAAGGTCTTGGTGAAATGACAGCAGAACAGTTGTGGGACACGACGATGTCTCCCGATGGCAGAACGTTGCGTCAGGTGACGATCGAGAATGCTGCCGAGGCAGACCGAATTTTCTCCATGCTTATGGGTGACGATGTTCCACCTCGTAGACAGTTTATCGAACAGAACGCTACATACGCTAATATTGACGCTTAATCGTCAATGTGGTTTCAAGTTGCAGGTTAATGGGGTACAGGTTTGTACTATTAATCTGCAATTTGTTTTATGAAATGAATGACTTGCAAACTGTAACTTTTAATTTATGAAAATTTGTGTGTTTTGTGCATCATCGGAGAGTGTTGATAACGTGTATTTTGAGGCTGCGGCTGATTTGGGGAAAGAGATCGTGATGCGGGGATGGGAGTTGCTATACGGCGGAACAAATTGCGGGTTGATGCGTGAGGTGTCGGATGCCGTGAAAAATGGTGGGGGTGAGGTGACCGGGATCATTCCGCAATGCATCGTGGACCGGGGTGTTTCGGCAGAAGGTATTTCCGAATTAATCGTGGCTCCCGATATGAAAGAACGAAAGAGCATGATGCGTGAAAAAGCGGATGCTTTTATCGCTTTACCTGGAGGATGGGGAACGCTGGAGGAAATCACGGAAGTGATTACCTTGAAACAGCTTGGAATACATAATAAACCAATTATTTTCCTTAATACGAACGATTTTTACGAGTATTTTTTCCTTTTTATCAGTAATATTCGCAAGGAAGGATTCGTGTCGAAGGCTTATGACGGGCTGTATACTGTTGTGAATACGGTGGAAGAGGCGATGGAGTATATTAAGAATTATCAGGCTAAAGATTTTTCAAGTAAATATTAAAAAAACTTGTTTTTTTAATATTTATATTCTATATTTACGAAGCTAATATAGCGTATGAGTTGACTATTGTAGTGATACAAAAGTTTGGTTAGTTTAGTTTAGAATGTAAAGGGTGACTTTTGTCACCCTTTATTTATTGGGATAAATAGGTGATCTGTTAATTAATGTTTTGTGTGGTAAGTGTGAATGGGTCCTATTTCGTTAGTTATTCTTCTGTTTCTCAGTATACTCTCACTAGTGTCGCATGCGTAACTATTCGATAAGTATTCGATAAGTTAACGATAACTTACCGAGGTGGGGACGGTAACTTCTAGTTGATTTGTACTCGATATTAAATGATGCTAAACGTGAGACTATATTGAAATAGGCCTGCGTGTCCGGATCTTTGTCTTCAAAGTCATTTTCAAACTCCCTCCCGGCTTCACCGTACTCCCTCTATAAACAGAGGGAGAGTTGAAATACTCCTCGTCTTCAGGATAAGTTACCAACTCCTCCTCTGTTTATAGAGGAGGTGGCACGAAATGACGGAGGAGTTTTTTGAAATAAATGACTTTTGGGATAGCCCCTTGTTTTATAACTATTCCATCAAACCTCGACCGACTTTTCTGATTTCATTCTTTTCTTTCAGAAGAGCTACGGTTTTGTCGAGAACTCCGTTAATAAACCCGCTACTTTTCGGGGAACAATAGTTTTTGGAAATCTCGATATACTCGTCCAGAGTCACCTTCACGGGGATAGAGGGGAAATATTTCAGTTCACAAATTGCTGCATCCATAATTAGTTTATCCATGTCGGAAATACGGTCGAGTTCCCAGTTGGTTGTGAACTGATCCACTAATTCTAGGTTTTCCTTCATGTCGAGAATGGATTTTCGGAACAGGGTTTTCGCAAAACTCAAGTCTTCTTCTTCGTTATATAAGGAGATAAAGAAAACTGTGTCTTCAGAATAACTTTCTTTCATATTCTTCACCGTTTTGTACACGATACTCAACACGAGTTCAAAATCGTCATTCCAGAAAATATTCTTTTCTTCCATGGCTTGGTCGAAATCTTCGTCTTCCGCGATTAATTCCGTGATCATGTCGAGTACGAGTTTTTTGTGATCCTCGTAGGTCACACTGGGTTTGGACATATAAAGCTTGAAAAAATCCATTTCCATCATGCGGTCATGTAATAAGGCGACCACGTCTTGACACTCGTTCAAAGAAACTAGATTCGTAGATACATAGGTCTTGAATTTCCGGTTATTGGCAATTTGATTGATTACTGGGTTGTCAATAAAGCGGGTGTTCGGGTTTAATTCTCTTTGCGATGCAAGTTTCCGATTACGGGCAGCATCTATTTTTAAAAATGCACGACGTTGGATTTCCGTGATTAAGAGGAAAACGTGGTAGTATAAATCCGTACTTTTGGTTATACTTTTGAACAAATCTCTTTCCACTTCCGTAATTGTCACTCCCTCTTTCTTCGTGTAAGAATATAAAAGCTGTAAAACTTTAATTCTAATTAATCTTCTACTTGTCATTTTATAAAGAACTATATGTTTAAACCGGTGCGCAAAAGTACTAATTAAATTGAAAACGGAAAATTGAAAATGGAAAATTATTAGTACTTTCGCATGATTTATGCAATAAAGGTTGTAGGAATGATAAAGAACATCCATATAGGAAATTACGCTTTAATCGATAAAACGAATATCGAGCTAGAGAAGGGATTTACGATTATTACCGGGGAAACAGGTGCGGGAAAATCCATTTTGTTAGGTGCGATTGGGCTGACATTGGGACAGCGGGCTGATGTTGCAGCCATTATGGATAAGAACAGGAAATGCGTGGTCGAGATCACGTATGATGTCGTGGGGTACGATTTACAGCAATGGTTTGCTGATAATGATCTGGATTATGACGACGAGGTGGTTGTGAGACGAGAACTGACGGCAGACGGCAAATCGAGGGCGTTTATTAATGATACTCCCGTTAATAACAAATTATTGAAAGAGTTTGGGAGTTTCTTGATCGACGTACATTCACAACATCAGTCCTTACTTATCGGGCAACCGGAATATCAATTGGAAATACTGGATGCTTTTTGCGGTAATCAAGCGTTGTTGAAAGATTACCGGGTAAAATATACCCGCCGACAGGGATTGTTGTCAGAACTGACTTCACTAAAACAGCGGGCAAAAGAGGCCGAGCAAGAGGAAGATTATTTGAAATTCCAGTTTAACCAGCTGGATGAAGCCCGTCTGCGAGAAGGAGAACAGCAGGAGTTGGAGGAAGAGCTGGCCGTGTTGAATAACGCAGAGAATATTAAATCTGCCTTTTCCGAATCGACGTATGTATTAACGGAATCGGATAATCCCGTTATTCAGGCCTTGAAAGGGGTGAAAAATAGAATGGCAACATTGGAGGGAATTGTGAAAGAGGCCACTGACTACGAGCAGCGTTTGAGTTCGGTGATTCTTGAACTGGAAGATATAGCCGATGAATCGGAACGAATGGCGGAACGAGTGGAATACAACCCGGCAAGAGTTGACGTGATCAACGAACGATTGAACGTGATGTATGATTTGCTACACAAGCACCGCTTGGAAAAAGTCGAGGAACTGATCGCTTTAAAGGATGAGTTAGGGAAGAAGTTGAAAGGAATACAATCCTTTGCGGAACAGATCGAAATATTGGAAAAACAAATTAAGTCCGTGGAGACGGAAATGGATTCGTTGGCGGGTAAACTACATAAAGCCCGTGTGGCATCGGAGGAGAAATTGAGAGAAGAGATGCGGGGATTGCTGGTAAGCATGGGGATTAAACATGCCGTGTTTAGGGTTATGATCACCCCATTGGATCATTTTACGGCTACGGGAAAAGATGACGTGAGTTTTCTGTTTTCGGCGAACAAGAATCAAGAGCCGGGAGAGCTGGTAAAAGTGGCGTCCGGGGGTGAAATTTCCCGGTTGATGTTGTCGCTGAAGTACATCCTATCCCGTACGAAACAGTTGCCGGTCATAATCTTTGACGAGATTGACACGGGGGTTTCCGGGGAAATCGCTCACCGGATGGCCGAGATGATGAAAGAGATGGCTCGCCGGATGCAGGTGATCAGTATTTCCCATCTGCCCCAGATTGCCGCGGCGGGAGATCACCACTTTAAGGTATATAAAGAAGACGATCAGGTGGGAACAATTTCCCGTATCCGTCGTTTAACAGATGAAGAGCGGGTGGCGGAAATAGCCGGAATGATCAGCGGGAGTGTTGTCAGTGATGCAGCGTTGGAGAATGCCCGGTTGCTACTCGGTCAATTTTAATGGTAGAAAGAATTTTTTAATTTAATACAGTTTTATGAGTTACAATTTATTGAAAGGAAAAAAGGGGATAATATTCGGTGCGTTGAATGAGATGTCCATTGCGTGGAAAGTGGCGGAGAAATGTTTGGAAGAGGGGGCCGAGATCGTGTTGACGAACACTGAATTATCTATCCGGATGGGACAGATCAAGGATTTCGCGGAGAAGAATAATGTTCCATTGATTCCTGCAGATGCAACTAGTGAGGAAGATTTGGAGCGTTTATTTAAAGAGGCGATGGAATTGTTGGGAGGGAAGATTGATTTTATATTACACTCGGTAGCCATGTCGTTGAACGTGAGAAAAAAACGTCCTTACGATAATCTGGATTACGATTTTTTACAGAAAACATTGGATATTTCGGCTATTTCTTTCCATAAGGTTCTCCAGACGGCGAAGAAATTGGACGCAATTAATGAATGGGGGTCTGTTGTGGCGCTTTCATACGTGGCTGCACAGCGTACCATGTTCGAATATAATGATATGGCGGATGCCAAAGCGATGTTGGAGTCTATCGCTCGTAGTTTCGGGTATATTTACGGACGGGAAAAACGGGTTCGTGTCAACACGATTTCGCAGTCCCCGACGGTAACCACGGCCGGTAGCGGTATTAAAGGTTTTGATTCTCTGATAGATTTCGCAGAACGGATGTCCCCGTTGGGAAATGCCTCTGCCGACGAGTGTGCGAATTATTGTATCACCTTGTTCTCTGACTTGACCCGTAAAGTGACCATGCAGAATTTGTTCCATGATGGTGGGTTCTCCAGCATGGGTATGAGCTACCGGGCGATGCACCAGTATAACAAGAGTTTTGAAAACGGCGAAACGAAATAATTTCGGATTTACGATTTATGATTTCAGGTGTAGGCGTGGTAAAGAAAATCATAAATCGTAAGTCATAAATCGTAAATATAGTAAAGATGTTTTTATTTTTTGACACGGAAACGACGGGACTTCCGCAGCGTTGGAATGCTCCCGTGACGGACGTTGATAATTGGCCCCGGTTGGTACAGCTTGCGTGGATTATGTGTGACGATAAGGGGAATGTTATCGAGGAACGTAGCGATATTATTAAACCGGAAGGGTTTTCTATTCCGGTGGAGGCATCCCGTGTACACGGGATTACCACGATAAAAGCCCAGGAGGAAGGGCAAGATTTGTTATCAATCTTAGAGCTGTTTTCGGATAAGATAGATGTGGCTTATGCCTTGATTGGGCATAATATTAGTTTTGACGAATGTATTGTGGGGGCTGAATTCGAGCGGAAACGGATGATGACTTCTTTATTTCTGAAACCGAAATACTGTACGATGAAAATGTCCACGAATTATTGTAAATTGCCGGGAGGAAAACAGGGATTCAAATCTCCGAGATTATCCGAGTTACACCAGGTTCTGTTCGGGGAGGGATTCGAGAATGCTCATGATGCTTTGGCGGACGTGCGGGCAACTGTTCGTTGTTTCTGGAAATTGAAAGAGTTAAAAGTGATTTAATATGGCGAAGAAACCGGAGTATAATTACAAGTCATTACAAACCGAATACGGGAAAATGCCACCGCAGGCCGTGGATCTGGAGGAGGCTATCTTGGGATCTCTGATGTTGGAGAAGGATGCGTTTATTACCGTGAGTGACTTCTTGAAACCGGAATGTTTTTATAAGGAGGCACATCAAAAGATATACAGGGGAATTCAAAACCTTTCCTTGAATAACGAACCGGTGGATATTCTTACCGTGAGCGAGGAGATGAAACGTTTGGGGGAACTGGAAGAGATCGGGGGATATTACTATCTGGCTCAATTGACTTCGAAGGTGGCATCCGCGGCTCATATCGAGTTCCACGCCCGTATCGTGGTACAGAAATATATCCAGCGGGAATTGATCCGGGTTTGTACCGATATACAGAACAAGGCATACGACGAGGCAACAGATGTGGCCGACTTGGTGGATATGGCCCAAAAGCAAGTGTTCGAAATTGCCGAGGGAAATATAAAAAAAGAGACAACGGCTATTAATGCTTTGATTGATGAAGCGATCAAGGGAATCGAGATCGCCGGTAAACGTGCGGATGGATTGAGTGGGGTTCCTTCCGGGTTCAACGCTTTGGATGAAGTGACTTCCGGTTGGCAGCCTTCCGACCTCGTGATTATTGCCGCCCGTCCCTCTATGGGTAAAACGGCATTTGTGTTGTCCATGACCCGGAATATGGCGGTGAACCATAACCAGCCCATCGCTTTATTCTCTTTGGAGATGTCTTCGGTGCAGTTAGTGAACCGTCTGATTGCTAGCGAGACCGAGTTGGGTTCCGAGAAAATACGTAATGGTAAGTTAAGCGAGGAAGAGTGGCAACAGTTACACTCGAAAATTAAGGCCTTGATCAAGGCCCCGATATACGTGGATGATACCCCGGCCCTCTCTATATTCGAGTTGCGGGCCAAGTGTCGGCGTTTGCAACAAAGATATGGGATCAAGGTGTTGATTATCGACTATTTGCAGTTGATGACTGCTGGGGCGGATATGCGGGGAAACCGGGAACAGGAGGTAAGTATGATTTCGCGGCAGTTGAAGATTATTGCCAAAGAATTGAACATACCGGTGATCGCTTTGTCCCAGTTGAATCGTGGTGTCGAACAACGTACGGGAGATGCCAAGAAACCGATGTTATCTGACTTGCGTGAATCTGGAGCCATCGAGCAAGATGCCGATATGGTGCTTTTCATTCACCGTCCGGAACGTTACGGGATTATGGAGGACAGTATGGGAAACAGCTTGAAAGGGATTGCCGATATTATTATAGCCAAACATCGTAACGGTGCGGTAGGAGAGATTCAGTTGCGATTTCGTAACGAGTTGGCACAGTTTTGTGATCTGGAAGAGGTTTCTCCGTTTGCATCGGGAGGTTCTACCGTGAAGACGGTTACTTTCGGCTCCCGGATGAACGAGGATGCGGCTCCACAAATGCCACAATTGGATTCCGATTTCCAGGAGGGAGGCAAGAGTTTCGAGAATCCGGCGAATAGTAGTAAAGCACCGTTTTAATAATTGAAAATGGAGAATTGAAAATGAAAAATAAACTCCCTCCCCCCTTCGGGGTACTCCCTCTATAAACAGAGGGAGAGTTGAAATACTTCCTGCCTTTGGGAAGAGTTACCAGCTCCTCCTCTGTTTATAGAGGAGGTGGCAGCGAAACTGACGGAGGAGTTTAATCTAAAATTTAAAATCTAAAATAAATTTATGCGTGATAAATTACTGTTTTTGCTGAAATACTACCTCTTTTGGATTGTATTTTCATGGGTGGCCAAGGTGGTGTTCTTGATATATCAATACAAGGAGACGGCCACTCTTACCGGACATGATTACATGATGATCTTTGCCAAAGGGTTCCGCATGGATCTTTCGTTTGGCGGGTACGTGATTTTGTTGTCCTGTGTTCTGATGGCAATAGGTGTCTTTTTATCCGCAAAAATATTGAAACGTATTTTCTCCTGCCTGACGCTTTTGTTTTTAGTGGTATCGAGTCTGATTATTGTGGGAGATCTGGAATTATTCAAGAATTGGGGGTATCACATGGATGCAACTCCCTTGTTTTACTTGAAGACACCCGGAGAGGCGATGGCCTCAACTCCGACGGGGTTGATTCTGTTGCTCTTGTTACTCTATGCAGTCATGGTGGCTGTTTTCTATGCGATTTACCGCCGTTGGGTGGCCAAGACTTTTCGTACGGACAGACGAGAGGCATTATGGCACGGTGTCGTATATCTTATTTTAGGTGGTGTTGCGTTTATTCCCGTGAGAGGCGGTTTCAATGTGGCCCCAATGAACGTGAGTTTCGTGTTTTTCAATAACAAAAATATGTATGCGAATCAGGCTGCGGTTAATCCGGTATGGAACTTCCTGTACGAGGTAATGCATATTGACAAGGTAAAGGGAAATTATGCTTTTATGCCGGAGGATAAGGCTCAACAGTTGGTGGATAGCGTGTATGTGGAAACGGGAGATTATCCCAAGGTATTGAAAACCGATAAACCTAACGTGGTGGTACTCTTGTTGGAAACATTCACATTAAACGCTTGGGACGCCATGCCTAATTTACAAGCAATAGCTAAGGAAGGGATATTTTTCTCTAATATATACGCAACCGGAAATCGTTCAGACCGGGGTATTTTGGGGGTGATCAGCGGTTTCCCCGCTTATCCGAACGCATCCATGTTGAAATACCCGAACAAGACTTATGAACAACCCCGTTTCCCGCTGAATTTCGAGGTAGAAGGATACTCTACTCGTTTTTATTATGCGGGGGATCTCAATTTTGGCGGCTTCCGTTCTTACGTGACCATGAGTTTTCAGAGTACAGTTACCGAGGATGATTTTTCGGGAGAGGCCATCGAGAACCGTTTCAAATGGGGGGTACATGACGGGTATATGCTTGATCGTCTTTACGAAGATTTACGAATTGCCCAAGTACCGTTCATGTATATGGCGTTTACTATGAGTAGTCATGAACCCTTTATCGTTCCTATGGAGACAAAGATTCCGGGAGATGATAGCGGTTCCAAGTTGAAGAATGCGATTGCGTACACGGATCAATGTCTGGGAGAATTTTTTGAAAAGTGTAAAAAATCGGGGCTTTGGGATAATACCTTATTCGTGCTGGTAGCCGATCATGGAACCCGTCACGTGGGGAATTTACAACCTCATTTGCCGGAGGCTTATCGAATTCCGATGATCTTCACGGGAGGAGCGATGAACGTGCAGGATTCCGTGGTCAATACATTGGGATCTCAGACCGATATGGTGGCAACATTGTTTGCCCAGTTGGGAATGAACGCCGAGGCATTCCATTACAGCAAGAATCTGTTGAACCCGACGGCCAAACCTTTTGCTTTTTATTCTTTTACGAATGCGGCGGCAGTGGTGACGAATAACGGGGCATACATCTATGATCTGAAAACAAAAAAGCCGATAGGACCTAACACCAATCCCCAAGATGGAGAGTTATTGAAAGCTTATTTACAAGTTGTTGATCGGGATTTTAAAAAATGAATCAAAAGGGGAGGGTGTTTGGTAAACGACTTTTATCCCTCTCCCTTTTATAAATATTGCACTGCAAACAAAGTCAGATCGTCCGCCTCTTCATGGCTATTCCCGGTATATTCTTTCAGATCATCTAAGACGATATGAACCAGTTGTTGCGGGGTGTCACAAGGGTTGGATTCGATAACCTTTTTCACCCGTTCCTTCCCGTAAAAATGACGTTCAGAATTCTGGGCCTCGGTCAACCCGTCCGTGTATAGGAAGATCATATCGCCACGTTCCATTTGATAGCGGCTTTCTTTATACATGGTGCGCATGACACCGATTGGAATACCCAATGAATCTTCAAGGAATTTCACTTCTTTCCCTTCCCGTGTACATAGAATCGGGAAAGGATGGCCCGCATTAGCATAAGATAGCATCCCGTTCTTTAAATCGAGAATACCGACGAACATGGTGATGAACATATCGTCTTCCACGTTGTCACTCATGTAATTATTAATAGTATTACAGATGTCCGAGGAAGTACGTTTCCGGGGAGCGATATAATTAAAGAGGGTGGAGACCGAAGCCATGTACAAGGCGGCCGGAATACCTTTCCCTCTCACGTCACCCACGATAAAATAGAGGCAGTTTCTTTTCACGAAATAACTGTACATATCTCCGCCGACAGCCTTGGATTGTTCCAAACGGGCATACAGGGAGAAATGGAATTTCGAGATTCGGGGGATTGAGGGAAGGAATCTTTCTTGGATGCGTTGAGCTACACGCATTTCACCTTCTATCTTCTCTTTTTCGATCGTGCTGATCCTAAGATTCTCGATCGATTCAACAATCCTTTTTTGCATATAGACAAATGATTCCCGTAGTTCCTGTATCTCGTCTTTATTCCCAATCATGGGTATAGGTTCATTGAAATTACCGTCAGCAATCATGCGTGTGACTGTTGAGAATTGTTTCAACGGGTAGAATAAACGTTTGATCACCCGGATAACCACCCAGAAGAGAAGAATCAAGCAGGAGATGCAACAGATCAGGATCAGATCGTTAATACGGGCGATAGAATCAAACACTTCGTGATGCGGACAGATTACAACCAATACCCATTTCGTGTGGGGCATATGTTTGAAATACACGAAGAAACGAACATGATCAATGGATATTTCACCCGATCCGCTTTCTTCTTTCGTGGCTCTTTTGAGGATTTTCTCGTAATCAATATTTTTAGTTTCTGCGTATTTACGAATATCACTGAACATCCGGATTTCTTGATTCGGGTGGGCAATCAAAATACCATTCCGGTTCATCAGATAGGCATAACCTGTTTTATAGAGAGACAGGTGATTGACAAAATCCGTGAATTCTTCTAAAAAAATATCCAGTCGTAGATACCCCACAAATTGATTCTTCGAATCATACATCGGCTCGAAACGGGAGAAAACCCGTTGCTTGATATAGGAAAAACTGTAATAGTAGTTGCTCCAATAAGATTTTCTTTGAGCATGGGCGTCTTTGTCCAAACGTTCTGTGGAAAAATGGATACTACCGTGTGACAATTTCTTGAAATGGACGGAGTCCTTATGGCGGTAAACAAACACATCATGATCTTTATAGCCCGGTTCGTATTCTAAGGCGCAACCACATATTTCGGGGGAGTTTTTCAATACGGACTTAAACGTGTTACGATCTCCGGCAATAAGCAGGTCTTTTATCGGCTCGAGTTTCAGCATGGAATTAATTCTTTCAATCACCCTGCCTTGTTCTTTAATTTGATTTTCTGCCTGTTCAGCGATTAGTTCCGAGTACATCGTGACATTTTTGTATTGTGATATTCTCGGCAATACATACAGGATGATAAAGATGACCAGAAATATGACTGTGCAAACGGATAATATATAGATGGTCAATCTGGTACTGAAAGAGTTTTTCCGGGAAGATTTCATTATTTACAATCGTTGGTTAACTTGATTAAGGTGATTTCCGGTCTTTGGCCGATACGTCCGGCGAATCCCAGATAACCAACTCCCCGGGAGACGTACAATTGCTGGCCGTTTGCTGTATACAGTCCGTTATACTCCGGGTAGACGTACACTGCCGGGCTCCACCGGAAACTGCCGATGGTGATTCCCAGTTGCATGGCGTGCGTGTGACCTGCCAGCATGAGGTCCACGGGATAATTTAGTACCTCTTGTCGCCAGTGAGACGGGTCGTGAGAAAGGAGAATGACTGGATAACCGTCCGTTCCTTCCAATGCTTGAGTTAATTTACCAAAACAGGGAAAGGGTGGAAGTCCCCAGTTTTCAACCCCGGCCAAATAAAGCGTATCATTCGCGATGACAAGCGGGACATTCGTGTTATTCAGCATCGTGAAATCAGCCCGTTCCATATTCTTGAAAAACTGTTTCAGGTTATTCTCTTGGTCTGCTTTTGAGGACCACTTTACGTAAGTGCCATAATCATGGTTCCCGGTCGTGGCATATTTGCCGTATTTGGCTTTTAATTTTTTTAAGGTTTCGATCCAAGGGTCCATTTCCGAGGCAAAACTATTTACCATGTCTCCGGTAAACACGATCAAGTCGGGATTTAACCGGTTTACTTCATCCACGAGTTTCGTGATTCCGGGATAATGTTCCCCGTAACTTCCCAAGTGTAAATCGGTTAGTTGTACGATGCGAAAATCATTGAAGGCGTCGGGTAGAGTTTTGATACACACGGTCTCCCGCTCAATTTTGTAGCTGTACCTGTACCACGTGATCCCGTTCAATATGACAATAAAGGAGGCTAGAGCTATACCTAGAGCCAGTCTGTTCACGATTCTGGCAGCCGGAATGCATTTAGCCTTCCTTAATAAAATAGAGAAAGCATTTACAATGATATACAAAGTCTTGGGAGTATAGAACAGCAAGATAATAGAGATGCATTTTTCTACCCAGAAATAGGCTTCCGGACCTTTTAGACTGGGGATAAACAGGTGATACCACACGATACATGACACGAAAAACAAGGAGTGCAACCAGAATAAATACGAGTATATTTTCCGCTTGAAATAACGTCTGATTTGTAAAAATAGGAGCGAGTCATTCAGCAACACGCAGAGAATTCCAGCTATCAGTATAAATAATCCTGTTTTCATGGTAGTTATTTAAAAATAAGTGTTCCGAAGAATTCCGGTCGATGGAAATCCGGTTTTTCCGTTGGAATCGGGTTCCAAGTGACGAAGTGAGGGTGGGGAAGTTTGTTCCCGCATTTATGAATATTTCCTTTGATCGTGGTTCCGGAAGTGGGAATAAAAGTGTGTTTGAAAAAAGCTGTATGAGGGAATCTGATAATCAGTGACCATTGATAAAAAGCTTCATCCTGATTCTCGTTGTTGAATTTTATGGTAGAATCCCTGAGAATGGTGGTACTTATTTGTATTGGCATTAGGCTGCGATTCTCTCTACCCGTGCCGTAAGCGCATAAGATTGTACCGATCGCATTGATTTCGATATTGTAGTATCCGTCCCCATCTTTCAATTGGATGAAAAGTTCCACGCAGGAATCTTCCCACACGTGTCCGCAATCCGTGATTTCCGTGGCTCGGAATTCATTTTCATGTACATCAAATTTCAAGAAAATGTGCTGTTCGTTATAAGCAATCCGGAAATGGATGTCCGGGCGATAAGGATAGGTGTCTGGCCAGTTTATTTCCTTTAAGGTGATACGATTACACTCCCGGTCCAGGTGATAACTTAACACTTGTAGCGTTTCGTTACTTGCATACGGGGGAAACTTGACAATATCAATGGTATCCATGGCTTAGAACGAAAATGAGACGTGTCAGGAGGAACTTTCCTGACACGTCAGTTTAAAATTTATTTAGAACAATCCGGTAATCTTACCGTTGTTATCTATGTCAATTTTCTCAGCAGCGGGAATATCCGGTAAACCGGGCATTCTCATGATGCTACCCGTGATCGGGATGATAAATCCAGCTCCAGATGCAATCTCGATCTGACGTACCGTTACCACGAAATCTTTCGGACGGCCAAGTAATTTCGGGTTGTCCGACAATGATTTCTGTGTTTTGGCGATACAAACCGGGAGTTTATCCAAGCCTAAGTCCATCACTTTCTTCAAATCGGATTTTGCCTCTGTCGTGTAGTCAATAGCGGCTGCACCGTATAATTCTTTAGCAATGGTTTCAATTTTCTTTTCAACGCTCCATTCCCAGTCGTACAATGGCTTCATGCTACAAGTACATTGTTCTGCTACTTTGGAAACCAGACGTGCTAGGTTTTCCGCACCTTCACCGCCTTTTGCCCATACCTCGGCTACTTCCATGGGTACCTCAAGTTCTTTACATTTATCGGCAAGAAATGCAATTTCTTCATCGGTATCCGTAACAAATTTATTGATGGCTACAACGGGACAGATGTTGAATTTTTTCATGTTCTCGACCTGCTTTTCGAGATTGGCAACACCTTTCTTCAAAGCTTCTAGGTTCGGTTCTTTCAATTGGTCTAGTTTGGCTCCCCCATGGTATTTCAATGCCCGAACAGTGGCCACCATAACGACTGCACTAGGTTTTAACCCGGCTTTCACACACTTGATGTCAAAGAATTTCTCCGCCCCAAGGTCAAAACCGAATCCGGCCTCTGTCACCACGTAGTCGGAGAGGGTTAATCCCATACGAGTAGCAATGATAGAGTTGGTTCCCTGGGCGATATTCGCAAAGGGGCCACCATGTATGATGGCCGGGTTGCCTTCTAAAGTTTGTACCAAATTCGGTTTGATTGCATCCTTTAATAAGGCCGCCATTGCACCGTGTGCATGTAGATCCCGGGCATAAATCGGTTTCTTGTCGAAGGTGTAACCGATAAAAATGTTACCCAACCTGTTTTTTAGATCCTCGAAATCATCCGACAGACAAAGGATAGCCATCACCTCTGAGGCTGCGGTAATGTCGAATCCTGTTTCCCGCGGGATTCCGGCAGACGTACCACCCAAGCCTACGATAATATGGCGTAAGGAACGGTCATTCATGTCCATCACTCGTTTCCAGGTTACAGTACGAGGATCAATATTCAAAGAATGTGTTTTACTTTGGATATTATTGTCAATAAGGGCGGATAGCAGGTTATGAGCTTTTTCAATAGCACCGAAGTCACCTGTAAAGTGCAGGTTGATGTCTTCCATTGGAACGACTTGAGAGTAACCACCACCTGTGGCTCCTCCTTTGATTCCAAATACCGGGCCAAGTGAGGGTTCACGGAGTACGACAGTTGCTTGTTTTCCTATTCGGTTCAATCCTTCCGTAAGACCGATGGAGATTGTTGTTTTACCCTCTCCCGCAGGAGTTGGTGATATGGCAGATACAAGAATCAATTTTTTACCATCTATCTTTGATTTATCAATTAAACTTAACGGTAATTTGGCTTTATATCTTCCATAAGGTTCCAGTAAATCTCTATCTATGCCTAATTTATCCGCAATCTCGTAAATCGGTTTTATCTCAATCGAGTTTGCAATTTCAATATCTGTTTTCATGTTTATTAATTTTAGTTTTAAATTCCAAGTTACAAATTCTAGGTTAATTGGTTTACTGATATTCTTGTAACTTGTTTCATTTTTTTATTTTAAAATAAATTTAAGTGAACCAATTTGTTGATTATCCGAAAACAGATCGGCTACATATTCTCCTTTCGTCAGACTACCGTCATTCGGCCAATAGATGGCAACATCCAATTTTTCTCCCTCGTATGTGATCTCTCTTCTGGCAGAATAGGTCAAGGAGGCATTCTGGAATTTAAAGAATGACTTGCTGGATGCAGCCAGTACTTCTCCATCCGGACGGGTGATCCGCAAGTAGATCATTCTAGGACCTCGTTTTGCCGTGATGTTACGGGAAATGGTGAAGTCTGCCTTTAATTGGAAACACTTTTTCAACGTGGTTTCCTTGTCTCTTTTGTTGATCGGGTAAATGTGGAAGTTTTCGACGGCCAGCGTGTTGGCTTTTTCAAGTGTCTCTTCCATTTTTTCCGTCTTCTTTTCTAAGGTCTTATTGCGTTCGCGTACCCAGTCCATCTGTTTCTTCACCTCTTTGTTTTCGGCAAGGAGCTTTTGATTCAGTTGGTTCAGCGAGTCGATTTGTACCACGTAACTTCTTAAAACGGTTTTTAAAGTTCCGATCTCGCGTTTGTAACGATTAATTTCAGCGTAAGAATCATTTCGGAATTTCTTCATTTTATCCATCAACGTGGCAATCTTTTCTTGCTCGTGTACGAGTTTGGCGTTCAACGTGTCGTTGTCTGTTTTCAGATTATCGTAGTGATGGCTCAAATCAGTCAATTCTTGCTGCAATTCCTCTTTTTCGGCCGTAATGGCAATCATATTTTCCCTGTTTTCCTTTTTCTCCACGAGGAAGAACACGAAGAGTACGATTAAAATTGCGGACAACACCCCGATAATTATCATTAACGTCTTATCTTTCTTGCTTTTAGTTAAATTCTCATTTTCCATATTCGTTTCCTGTTTTATGTTATAGTCAAAGTTTGGTTATTCTTTCCAACAAATATAGGTATAAAACGTTATAGAAAGGAGAAAGGATTAGAATTTATAAAAATTTAGCACTTGTTTTTTAGCTAAAAAGTGCGTAATATTGTGAATGGCGTTTTTAGGGTCTAAAATATTCTTATCAATTAACAAGTGAATTTTATGACAGAAGAGTTTTTGCAGTATGTATGGGCGAATTCGCTTTTCACGAGTAGGGCGTGTGTGTCAACCAAGGGGAAAAGAGTAGAAATTTTGAATGTCGGTTTTCAGAATCGAGATGCCGGACCGGATTTCTTTAATGCTAAAGTGCGTATCAATGATGTCGTACAAGTGGGAAACGTGGAGATTCATCAGAAAGGAAGTGATTGGTTTCGTCATGCTCACGAAAAGGATTCTGCCTATAATAATGTTATTCTCTCCGTGGTGGGTGAGGCCGACATGGAAGTATATGATTCTCGTGGTCGGGAAATTGATGCGATCACCCTAGTCTATGATAATCGGTTATGGGATGAGTATGTTTTCATGCAGGGAGTACCTGTTGAACCCCGTTGTCATCGACACTTGAAAGAGATTGATTCGACTCGCTTGGAAATGTTGTTTACTGGGTATGCGATCGAGCGGTTGGAACGTAAATGTAAAGATATTCAGGTGATGTTGCGGGAGACTAAAAATGACTGGGAGGAATGTTTTTACCGGATGTTGGTACGTTACTGGTCTGGGAACGTGAATGCTGATGTTTTCGCCCAGTTGGCTCAAAACTTATCTTACAAGAAAGTGATTCGTAGTAGCGAATCTCTTTTCCGGGTGGAGGCATTGCTTTTAGGATATGCCGGTTTGTTGGCTGACGTGCCGGGAACAGACGAGTATGCCCTTCGTTTGCGGGAGGAGTACGAGTACCAAGCAGCCAAATTTCAACTGAAAGCCATGAATGTTTCTCAATGGAAATTCATGCGGATTCGTCCGATAGCTTTTCCCACGGTTCGCTTGGCCTTGCTGGCCTCTTTGATGATGCGTTTCAATTTCTTACTTTCCAGCGTGCTGGATGCCTCGGACGTGTCGGAAATTTATGGTTTACTGGACGTAACCGCCTCTTCTTATTGGGATACTCACTATAAATTAGGAGTGTTTTCTATGAAACGGGTGAAGAAACTGGGGAATAGCATGAAGAATGTAATTATTATCAATGCCTTGATACCGTTTCTGTTCATTTACGGGAAAGAGCGGGGAGAAGAACGATATTGTGATAAGGCGTTACGATGGCTGGAAGAGCTGAAGGCGGAACGTAATCATGTTTCGGAGGCGTGGACCCGTTACGGGGTACAGGTGAATTCCGCTTTGCAGTCCCAAGCTTTGTTACAAGTAAAACGGGAATATTGTGATACACATCGTTGTCTGCATTGTAAAATTGGAGCGGAAATATTCCGTCGGGTAGGAAGAGGTTGATTCGGCATTAATTGAGTTCCTGTTTCAGAACATCCGGCAGTTCGATTCCTCGTTTCTCCAAACTGATAAACCAATCGGATAACTCTTCGGGACGAATCGTGTAGAGGATTTCCCGGAACTGGTCGATTTGTTGGTCATCGAAACAGTCGGAGGGAATACCCCTGTATTGATCGAGTTCTTCGTCATCGAAATACTCGATTTTTTCATCTATTTTTTTTAGCCCTTTTTCACAGATGGCATGGGCCCCGCAGCAGTCGGCTGGTGGAGCTACGACAGGAGGCTCTTCAGTTTTCGTTTTTGATTTTGAAGAGTATGTAAAAAGGGCAACTATTACTAGTAGCCCTATTATACTGATGACGATATAGATCATTTTTAATTACCTGCTAAGTTCTTTTTTCAGAAGATTTACCTGATTTGTTAGTTTTTCAACTTCTTGTTTTTTCTTGGTTAACTGGCTTTTGGCGTCTGCTAACTGTTTCTTTATCCCGGCAATCTCTTTTTCCAAACGGGCAATCTCGCTGTCTTTGAATTTGAGGTTTGACTTGATATGTTCTACCTCATTGCTCAATTTGCGGTTGTCCCAGTCTGCGTTGGTTTTATAGTCGCTCAACTGTTTCCGAATTTGATCCCGTTCTTCGGTTGTCCTTTTAAGTTGAAGTTGTAGTTCAGCTAGTTGCCCTTCGCTGCTTTGTACTTTGGATTTCACTTGTTCTGACACGTCTTTTAATTCTGATTTTAAGGCCGATTCCTTGTTTTGTAAAGCACGTAATTGGGTGTTTAGGTCATCAATCTGTTTGTCCTTGGCGGCATTGTTAGCCGTTAATTGGTAACGAACAGCATTGAAGTCATCTTTCAGTTTCTGCATCTCGGATTCCAATGATTTTTTGTCATTCTCCAAAGTTGCCACTTCCCGATCAATGCTCCTTTTCGCTCTGGCTAACTCCTCGTATTTCTTTTTAGAAACACAGGAGGAAAGAAGTGATGTAAATATTAAGATGCCTGATATATAAAATAATCCTTTTCTCATATTTGAAATGTTTTAATTGAACTTTTCTGTTGTCGTGTGACAAAAGTAGTAAATAATTTGTGTATAACAAAGAATGTAGGGAATGCTAGAATCTTAATTTATTGTTAATGAAAGGCGATCTGGTGTATTGTTTTTAATAACTTGCGACTGGTGAACTTGTAACCTGCAACTTTTTTATATCTTTGCAGAAGAAAATTAATTTTGAATAATAGAAATGCTATGAATAAAAAGATACTATCATTAATTATTTTATTTTTAGGAGTGTTCTCGGTCATGCAAGCTCAGAATGACGGGAAGATTCGGGTGAAAGGTGTTGTACTGGACGAGACAACACGGCAACCTATTGCTTTTGCAAATATTGGGATTATCGGAACTGCGGCAGGAGTAGCCTCGGATATGGATGGTTTGTTTGAGCTGATCGTGTCGGAAAAATTGGCAACTTACATGATGAGAGTGTCTGCAGTGGGATACGCATCTGCGGAGATGAAGGTGTATGAGGCAAGAGATAAAGGGGAGGTTCAAATTCTTCTGAAACCGGTAACTTACGGGATCGGAGAGGTGGACGTGACGGCCGAGTCGCTGGTATTGAAAAAACTACTGGAAAACGTGGTGAAGAATATCGGGAGAAATTATATTCCCCGTCCCTATAATTATGAGGGATATTTCGAGTATGGTGTCGAGATAAATGACGGGGAGAAGAAATTTAAGGAAGCGATCGTAAATGTTTATGATAGTGAAGGATATAAGCGTTCAAATGTGGAGCAAACGTTTAAAGCATTGAATTATAATTTCTCGCAGGTTCGCCGGAGCGGTGAAAGCGGTTCTGCTGTTGACGGTTTGATCTATTTCGATGATATAATTACAGCTGACATTGTTCGTAATACTCGTAATATTCTGGATTTACAAAATTTCCGAGACTTCAAGTTGAGAAGTAAAGGAAAATTTATGTACGAAGGGGATTCAGTGCAGATCGTTACTTATGAATGTCTGAAACCTTCCTTGTCAAATTCCGGTACGGCAAATGTAACGAAATTCAGCGGGGAATTGTACGTGGAATTAAAGAGTTTTGCGATTATAAAGAACGTGATGCGCGTAACTTCTTCCGCATTTAATTTGTTGGGACGTAATTTACTGCTTGCTGGGGATAGTCCCCGGCACGAGGTGATGGCCACAATCACGACGAACTATAAACGTGTTAGTTCATACTATTTCCTCAGTGGCGTAAGTATTGTTTACACTTACAAGGACGGTGCTGACCGGATTAAGGGTGAGATGCAGTACCAAACTACCAAGGTCAGTGTGAACAAGACGACGCCGATTGCCGGAAGAGTGTACTATGAGGAAGTACCCACCGATCACAATTTCTGGGATCGGTACACGATTTACTTGGAGGAAGAAGAATAGATTAATCATGTTGGATCAAATTTGGGAAAATATCCAGCGGGTGAAGGCAGAATCCCCACTGGTGCATAATATAACAAATGCCGTGGTGATGAATAACACTGCAAATGCGTTACTTGCCGCAGGTGCATCACCGATTATGGCACACGCCTTGGAAGAGATTGACGAGATGGTGGCTTTATGTCGTGCCACGGTAATTAATATTGGTACATTGGATCGTTTTACCGTGGAATCCATGAAAGCGGCCATCCGGCGGGCAAACGAAGTGGGGCATCCCGTGGTACTTGATCCCGTGGGTGCCGGGGCCACGAGTTTTCGTAATCAAACGTTAAGGGATATATTGGTAGCCGGAACTCCGACTTTTATACGGGGAAATGCATCTGAGATCATGACTATGGCAGGATTATCAACACAATCCAAGGGAGTGGATAGTTCCGAATCTTCTTTAAATAGCCTTGATGCTGCCAAAGCGTTAAGCCAGCGTGTAGGGTGTATCGTTTGTGTTAGCGGGGAGACGGATCTAGTGGTAGAAGGCGACCGGGTAGTATACCTGCATAACGGTTCTCCGATGATGGAAAAAGTGACCGGGTTGGGGTGTACAGCTTCGGCTATTCTGGGGGCATTTGCCGCGGTTGTAAAGAATCCATTTATGGCAGCCGTTAGTGCTACTTCTTTCATGGGGGTATGTGGCGAGATTGCCGTGGGGATATCTCAAGGCCCTGGAACATTGCAACTTCATTTGTATGATGTAATGTATAACTTGAGCCGGGAACAATTCATGCAGACTGTACGAGTTTTAGAATAAGAGGGATATGCGAATTTATTTGGTTACGGATGAAAGGTTATTGTTAGGGAAGGACTTGTATCGTACGGTAGAGGCTGCTGTAAAAGGTGGGGTGAGTATGGTACAGTTACGGGAAAAAGAGTCGTCAACCCGAGAATTTGTTGAACGGGCAATTCGGTTGAAAGAAGTGTTGACTCCTTACGGGGTCCCTCTGATTATTAATGACCGGGTGGATGTTGCGTTGGCGGCTGATGCTGATGGGGTACACGTGGGACAAAGCGATATGCTTTACGAGATGGTTAAGCGGTTACTGCCGGAAGGGAAAATTATCGGCTTATCTGTGGAATCACCGGAACAAGTGTTGGAGGCCAATAACTATGACTTGGATTATGTGGCAGCAAGTCCCGTGTTTTCGACCACGACGAAAACAAATACCATCGTAGAATGGGGATTGGACGGCTTACGCTGGATCAGATCCGTTTCCCGCCATCCGTTAGTTGCCATCGGGGGAATTCATTCCAATAACGTGGCGTCGATATTCAAGGCCGGGGCGGATAGCGTGGCGGTAATCTCGGCAATTGTCTCTGCTGACGATCCGGAACGTGCAGCACGAGAATTATTAGAAAAAAGCGGTGAACCTCACTAATTTATTTTACTATGCTGGCCTCCTGCTTGATGGTTAGACTATCCTTGCTTTACCTTTAAAATATAATCTAAACATCCCATGAACACATCATTAACACTGGCTATTGTTAATGATGTGTTCATGGGATGTTGTTGATATGTACTTGAGGTAGCGAATCCATAGAGAAGAGCTTTGTATTGTCCTGAAAAAAGTTTACAGTAAACTTAGTAAACCAATGTCAGAATTAA